>Ga0192647_100921_pt1 | contig 19972 bp, 20 predicted proteins | sample LauGreFa1BDMLBSN_2_FD_133046 | JGI IMG/M metagenome (GOLD analysis project Ga0192647, IMG submission 133046) | Freshwater lake microbial communities from Lake Michigan, USA - Fa13.BD.MLB.SN - reassembly | ecosystem: Environmental > Aquatic > Freshwater > Lake | place: Lake Michigan, USA...
CAATATATTTTTTACATTCCTTGTTATTCTTTTTCATCCGCTTTACTTTCAGGTTGTCGATGATAAAAAGTTTAACTCCTTGTGGTGTGCTATAGATGTCTGACCATTTTAAGTCAACCACTTCTTCTCTTCTACCACCAGTTAATAGGAATAATTTGAATCCATCTTTTAGATATGGTTTATAAAGGTTTTTCTTCTCGCCCTTACCCCCAAGTGTAATAAACGGATTGAATGTATCAACTGCCGCTAAGACCTGATTAAACTCGTCCTCTGTGATAATATCAATGGATGATGGCGTGACTGATTTTGGTACGAACTTTCTAAATGGGTTTTTCATCTCAATATTCTCAATTTCAATCAAGAATTCAAAAAAAGCACGAAGAGCAATGAAACATTTATTGAATGACCTATCACCATAGTACTCCTCTGCCCATTTATAAAAATTGGATACATCCTCAATTTTAATGTCAGTAGGTCTTATTCTTTTGATGTTTTTTGTTAAGGATACATTCTCAACCAATTTCCAACAAAACCTAACACATTCGTCAATGTGATCCTGTGATACATTCTTTTTAAGGTGTGCGAACTTTGACTCACCAGACATGTATTCTCGGTATTTAACAACTGCATCACCTATTCCATAATCAGTAGAGGTTTCAGATATGGATACTATGGTTCTTTCATATCCGTTAGATTTTAACTCCTTTTCAAAGTCAATACATTCAATCACGGCGCAGTTATAGTTAGTAGCATCTAGAACCTTTGTTTTAATACTATTAGAATTACCAGGGATATGAACACGTACACGGTAAACCTGTCTGTTATAGTGTCTGCATCTTGGGTTGTCTACTCTACATGTCTTACAGAATATCTTCAGACCTCTATGTGCGTTCTTGGGTAATGTTAACTTTTTCATCCTAATAGTTTTTTATAACGTTCTTCATCTTTTTTGTTTATCCTAGATGATTTTACTCTTGGAATAGGAGAGATGTCATCTTCTAATAATGTAATAGTCAAATTATATACAGATATATCTTTAACAACATCACGATATCTATCTTTCCATTTATCAGGATATTTGTTTCTTAGTTGTTGAACAAACGGCTTATCAATCTGACTATCCACTTCAATTTGGTAGACAAATGAATTATTAAGAAATCTATGAATTTTGATTCTCTTTTCTTGAAGCCACTTCTTTGCTGTTTCAATATCTTTGACATTAATTTTCTCAGCCACCTGAGCTAATGTTAGGGTGTCTAAACTTCTTGATATATTGATAAAATCTTCTGACATGATTCTATTTTATTTAGAATTTTTTCTATAATTATTACAAATAGGATTATTGACTTTACAATAAAAGATATTCCAATATCCTAATAAGGAATAACCAATATCTCTAAAAAACTTTCTATACTCTTCGCTATTTTTATCTAAACCATTAGAGTGGAAATAAAATATATTGTCATTGATATTTTTTCCTTCAATTTCTGCACATAAATTCTCATCTGGTTTCCAGAATAATCTACCTTCCTCATCCTGAATTATTTCATGCTTGTGATGATTTTCTTTTTTTATTATTTTAATAAAATCTAAATCTGTAACATCTTCTCTATTTATTTTTTTCATAATTTAAAATTTATTTAATGTGTGTATTTGAATGTAGTTTGTTTGGGATTACTTTTATCTCCGTAAATCCAACATCCTTAAGCCTTCTAACAATGGTTTCAGAGTCTTCTATAGTACTTAAGTCATATGATTCAAATCCCGTATCAAACCAATCAAAGTCTAGTATGTATGAACATTTAAAACATTTGTTTAATGTAATAATTCCTATTCTAGCAGCTTGTTCTGTTCTAAGTTTAATTACCATTTTTGTTTTGGTTTTTTAAATTGGTTATAACCTCCAACTTTTGTTATTATTTTATAAATTATAAACTTTTTTTTTGATAAAAAAAAGGGGACTACCTCAGGTTGTTTTCCACATGACCCCCTTGATTATCCTATATATAACTGACACTGATACACCATACTCTATTGCCAAACGTTTTTTACCATAAATGTGTGGATTATATTTTCTTCTGATTTCTCTTACCATTTCTTTGTTTAGTTTGGTTCTACGATTTTCAGAATCATTATATTTCACAAGTGCTTTAGGTTGAATTCCTTGACATTGTTGTTTGTAAAGTTCAGATAGTGTATCATAAGAAATCAACTGTTTGTCTGTCTTTTTTGCGTAAGAAGAAGACTGTATTCTTTTAATCTCCTCCTGTATTCGTTTGATATCCATGATGATTATTTTAAGAAGTCAATACCCCAAACCATTTCATAGGTATCTGGGTATTCATTTTTAATAATGGCCATTTTTTCAATCAGTCGTATTGATCTTTCAGTTAGCGACTCCCAGTTATCCCATAAAAAATTTAGTATAACTAGTTTCTCATCATCTGTCATGTTGAATTGATTTAGACATTCTGTGTTTAGTATTACATCAGCAATCCAACCCCAGAGCTCAGCACTCGTAAGTGAAAAGTCCTGTACCATACATCTTGATCTAATTGCGTTCTTATGGGCTAATAAAGATGCCTTCCCATTACTTTTTTCTCGTGCTAATCTTACCTCATCATCCGTTGGTAATTGGATGTTTGATACAAGAAGGAACGACATTTTTGAAGTAGGTACTTGAAAACCCATTTTACCTTCTTCTTGATGGAATTTGATAGCATCTATTTGTAAATCACTTAGATTACCCCATTGACTCTGAAGTGACTTTTCATAAGTGAATACCTTTGGGCCATGTAGAGCTGATTTTAATTGATTACAACTAGCCTCTGTTGAAACTAGTGTATCAACATCATCACAGAACACAATTAATCTTTCTTGATCAGGATTTAAGAAGTTAATAACTGCTAATTGCACTCCGAACGCAAAGTTTGAGACACTACCTGTCACCATCAAATACTTTGCTCCCGTTTCATTTAAGTGTTTTGTGATTTCGTAACTCTTTCCGATGCCAGGGAACCCGAAGACAAACTTATGTGGGTACTTATCTTCGTTTCTAATCTGTGGTAATTTTTCAACTACCTGTAGGAACCTTGTTCTGTTTTGTCTACCTTTTTCTAAGGCTTCATTTTGTGACATACCAAATACATTGGTCGTTTGTGTTGTACTCATGATAAATTGTTTTTTGATTAATAATTAAGCTGCTTGTTTTAATGATTTACTATATTCATATTGACATCTTTCAACTGCGATATTGAAATACTCCTTTTCTTTTTCAATCCCTATGAATTTGTAATTGTTATCTTTTAACAGAACACTTTTACCCGAAGTCCCAGATCCAAAAAATGGATCAATAGTAGTTCCTCCAATTGGTGTTACTAATTTTATTAGGTATTGCATTAATTTTAGGGGCTTAACAGTAGAGTGAGTATTTTTTCTCTTTGTATTACTCAATTTTTGAGGAACATTTCTATTATCTTGCCCTTCATCTCGTCCTTTTATTACAACTGATTCATTTGTCAATCCTTCTTCTCTTTCTTTTTTCGAAGGTTTTGGACAATAAAAGAAACGAGATGCCCCACCTTTAATATTGTCTTTTTCTCCAATTCCAGAATAGATTGTTTTACCATTTCCGAACTTTCCAAATCCTGTAGTTTTAGTTTTTGACCAATGACCTTGTGAGGTGATTCCAGATTGTTCATCTAATATCATTCCTGCTTCTTCATCAAAAATGATATTTGCGGGAAATCTACCTAATAAACTAATTTTATTTTTTGAACTAGTGAATGAAACAACACCATTGCTCTCTTCCCCTTTTTTTGGCATTATATAATCATTCTCCTGTCTGTAAAGTGGATTTGTAGCAGGATTCTTAGTCGCTTCAAATTCAACCCTACAATCATCAATATTAATTCCACCAGTATTCCATTTCAATACATTTTTAGCGACACTTTCTTTAAAAGGTTTTCTTGCCATTACAATTGGCTCATGTGCAGGTTTAAGTGCAGTACCAAAGCCTTCAAATGGTTTAGCCTCCTCAGATTTAGTTTCATATGGTAATAACTTTTCACCATTAGGTTCAAATGTTCCATCAGGATGTGTTCTTGATGCAGTTGCAATTCGATGACCTCTATCTGGGTGTCCTAATAATTTATCAATTGATAAACCAACGTTATGAGATTTTGGAAAACCACTACCATACACCCACATTATTTGGTCTCTAATTTCAAAACCTGCATCTTCAACTTTCACTGCCATTCTGTGATATGTTCTACTACTACCGAATGATAACAAGTAACCACCAGGTTTTAATACACGGTAACACTCTTTCCATAGTTCAACTGATGGTACATCATAGTCCCATTTTTTGCACATGAAGGATATTCCATATGGCGGATCAGTTACAACACTGTCCACTGAATTATCGGGAAGTGTTCTTAATACTTGGATGTTATCTCCGTGAAAGATGTAGTTACCTTCTCCAACCTCTACCTTATCAAAGTAGATTTCAGGTTTAACATCAATGTCTTCAGGGAAATAGGTACTAGCGATTTGTTCGTTAGTTAATACAACTGAGTCTGATATTTTTTCATCTACAGTTGTTCTTTCGGGGTAAACCAATACTTTTCTGTTATTGATTTGGTCGTAAATTGAATACATATTTTTTAATTTAAATGGTTACTTAATTATGCGGCGATTGATACTAAATTTTCCTCTTCGTAAGCGATCTGATTAATAATGTCTAATTCACCTCTGTTGAAATCTATAATTGAGTTTTCGAGCATCTTACATCCTATTTTGTAGTAATCATTACTCAATTCTGCGCTCAAAATTTTACGATTTAGGAGAAGACTCATTCTGCCAACGACATTGCTGCCGGAAAAAATATCAAGAACAGTATTGTGATTTTCTTCATCTGTGCACATTAAAATTGGGATAACAGGTAATACACCACACATGATTGCAGGATGACCTTCTTCATATATTGAATAGACGTCAGTATTTTTCCCAGTTTTAGCTTCAATGATTTTAGCAATATCCTGTTCCTTAAGATGAGTGTATAGTTTTTGATAGGGTTTTGTTAATGAAATATTTTTATCCCATATTTTCCCGTCTTTATCAACATCTTTGGCTCCATGAGATATCTTAGCAACTCTATCCCCAATAGTATATGTCAACAATTTATAAAATGCTTTCTTTGGGTCAACAACAAACCATAACAAATACTCCACATTATTAATTGGTCTTGAAGTCCATTCATTTTGTGGTTTAGGATTTGGTTTTGACCATATTAATTGATCCTTGTATATTAATCCTGTTTCCTTTTCAATAGTTGATTTTAATAACTGAGGAATTCCGTAACCAACTCCATCATCATATGTTTCACCTATATTGATAATTACGTTTGCAGATTCTTTTAGTGTAGGAATGGTAGCTTTAATTAGGTTGGCAATTCTGAAACAATACTTTTCTTTAGTCTCTTCTTGTCCAACTTGTTTTTTGCCTTCAATTAAGTAGTTACGTAAAATAAAATATGGGGGACTTGTAAATAATAAATCAACAGTTTGAAAGTGTTTATCCATCTTTCCCAACTCGATACAATCAACATTATAACTTGTAGCTTTCTCTGGTATTATAAATGTGTCTTGGTATTCATTGTCTAAGAATGCCTTTGTCTTTATAAGTTTTACTGCATCTTGTACATTAAGCTCACCGTTTTTTAATCTTTCTGTAAAACCGTACTGATTTTGAATATCCTCTGGATACCATTTAGTCAAGAATTCATGACTAGTTTCCACCTTCCAATTTTTTTCAATAATCCCTTTAGTAAGTAAGTTCCCATCGATATCCTTATTGGTAATTTCTTCTAGTTTAGTAATAGTATCCTTGCCAGAGTATTTTTTATTCAAAGCCATTGAAATTCTCTCATTTCTATTATACACTTCTCCATCTTCGTTTCTCTTACCCATTCTCTTTGGATACTTTACAAATACCGATTTCAACTCTTTAACTTGGTCATCTGTTGTTTTAGTTCGGTACATGTTTCTGATGATACGTTCAAAGATGATAGGTTCAACGTCGTCAATCCAGACCTCGATGTATTCCTTCCCGAGAAGGATCATAGCTTCCACTCTTCGGTAGCCATCTATGATCTCGTACTTCTCTGTAACGATGATTGGGGTTCTCAAACCCCCATCTACATCAATAGACGTTGCTAATTCATCAATTGATTGATGGGTGTAATACTCTTTCAACTCTGGGACATCCACTAAGTGGGTGATTTTTACAATTGCTGTTTTCATTGTTTTGATTATTATATCTGTAAGAGGGTATTACGGTCTTACAAATTGATTATTAAAAAAGGGATTTTACTCCCCATATTTCATGGTTACTATTTCTTTTTGGGTATTATCCCATAATGTTTAGGTTTTGGATTAGGTCCTGGCCCTGGTTTAAAAGGACTTAATCTTGGATCCTCTCTTAGATTTGTTGGTTTAACACTTACATATTCCTCTGTCTCTCCATCGTTTGTAACTAATTGTTTAATGCTTACGCTTTTTTTTATGGCAACCTCTACTTTCCTTTTTTCCATCACATCCTTCATAGCGTTAACAATTTGTCTTTCCGCTTCGTCCATAAATTTTGTATCCTTTGATAAATCTTCAATGGTCCTCCCTATTTCTTCTGTCTTACCCAAATAGACTCTAATCTCTGCTTTAACGTTATCTGGATTGAAGAAAGGCGCACGTGCTATAATATAACTTGTCTCAGAGCCACCCCTGTTTTGATTAATCATACTAAGTTTTGTAACCGTACCAATTATTGATCTTGATTGCACAATTAGTGTTTCCAATTCTTTCATTCTATTGAATAGATTGATATTATCTTTATTATCTATAATACTTTGATATTCATTTTTTGCATTTAAATATTTGTTGAATACTTGATTCCTTATTTGTTCTACTTCACCACTGCCAGATAATAATTTTAAATTAATATTCTCCCCCTCAAGAAATACTTCAAAAGCACTCTTCTTACCCTTGGTTTCAAGGATGTCTGTCATTATGCCTTTGATTATATTTTCTTTCATTACTTATGAATTAGAGAACGAAGCTAGGAAGAAATATTAATATCTGAAAATCTATTTTACGGTCTTACAGTTAAAGAAATGTTAAATAACGATTTATAATAAGCCATTATTCCCCTAAAAAATCTGTGTAATTCAATACTGTATTGAGTTTTCTCTCTATTTTGACTATAAATGGGGAGCGAGGGGGGAGCTGCAGGCAGACCTCTAGTATCCCCTCATTATATATACATATATATGATACCCCCTCAGGGGGGTCGAATCTCCGTTCAGAATTTCTGGGAAAAATCTCTAAAAGTTCAAATAGTACCTAAAACCATTATAAAAATTCTGCAGAAAAATAAGAACTAATTAGACTTTACTTAATACCATTTGATATTTATATTATATCAACACTTAATCATTTTTGTAGGAAATGATTTCACACCAGAGTGTATAAAATATTATAGATCCTCCTTTCTATTAGCCGCCTACAACGGTGAAAAATCGGGGGATTTTATTTTATGGCTTTTAGTTATTTTAAAAATGGTATAACTGATTTAATTCCAAGTAACATTATAGATTTCGACACTTTAGTTGATTTAATCTTAAACAATCCAGAGGATAGTATTATAAATCAAATAAGAAGATTAAGAATAGAAGGCAACGAAATATATAAAAAATTAAAGCAGGGACAGAAATACTTTACACCTCATAGCGTATTAAGGTATAGAAAATTAGAAGGTGATTTCTTTAATAAAAACTTTATAGACTTTTCAGGATACATATTCTATGATTTAGATTTAAACAACCAATTGAATGAGGTTGATAATTATAAGAATTATACCATAAAAAAGTATGGAAGTCTAGCCTCACTGATCTGTAAGTCTATTTCTGGAGGTGGAGTTACAATAGGTTTTAAGATAAAAAATAAAATTGAATCAATAAATCAATTTAATAGTGCTATTTCATTTATTACTACTAATATTCTTTATAAAGAGATTGATTATATCGATGTTAGTTTATATAGAGTTGGTCAACCCTTACATATAACTAGTGATCCAATGGCATTCGTTGATTTCAATAATGAAATAGAAGTTGATTTAGTGTTCCCAAGTATTATTGAAAAAAGTATCAAACAGTATATAATGGGTAATTATATATATAATATACCTATTGATACTTTTTTAAAATTAAGTTTAAAGCAATTATTGAAGCATGTAAAACTGGCAACCAACATCTCAGTATCAAATAGAATAGTTGACTTAAAGCGAGTTGAAGTTGCTAAAATTCACTACAGAAAAAAGAAAATTACAGATACCTACAAGCATAAAGCATATACAGCCATAATACATACTTTAGTATATATAAATCCTGATATTCATCCTGCTTATTTATTTGCATACTTGTACTATTATAATCAATTTATGGCAGACCCTCCAATGGTTTATGGGAAGTTGGAATCACATTTTAGATTTGTATATAATTCAATTATTGATGATAAAGAAAATGATAATTATAATTTTTCCAATATTAAAGTAAAATGGGTACACACTAATAAGTTTTCTGGCATTAGTCCAGTAGTTAGAAATAAAATTGCTAATAAACTAAATGGTAAAAGAAGGTCAAATCCTTCAATTGAAAAAATAATAGAAGCCAAGAATCAATTGATATTAGAAGGGGTTAAAGTGACTCAAAACAATGTTGCTGAAAGATCAGGATTATCAATAGCAACGGTAAAACGTTATTACAAAAAGATACCTATTGATTTAAATGAATACGTAAAAGAATTGAACACGTATCAAGCAATTAGTAAGGTTAAAAAGCCTCTATTTGAGTATGAGTATTTTATTCATCCTGAATGTCCGATTTGGGTTTTCAGGCAGGACGAAGCACGTTTGAGATAACAATAAACCTTATCCTGTTTCGGTAAAGGTTGAATTGGGGACTAGTGATTTTTTTTTGATAAAAAGACCCTCAAAATATTTTTACCTCCTCAGGTACTACCTTAGAATGGGTAATTTGACAACCTATTCCTGTTTTGGAAAAGGTGTTTACTTTTTCTTTCTCCTGTACTTTCCTCTAGTCTTATAGTAATATTTGGACTTGGATTGGTTTCTCATGGCATTAGGATTAGTACTGACAGATTTCCTAACATATCCCTTTCTAAACTGTCCCTTGTAATTATTCGATGGCGGAACATAGGACGATTTAAAGGGACGTTTTACCTCTTGGGTATCAGAACATCCAATTAAGAAAATAAACCCGAATATGAGCAGATATTTGACCATAGAATTAATCTGAAGGTATCCAAACCACATCACCTTTGGCTTCAATCTCTTTAATTTCTTTTACAATTTGTTTTTCTGATTCATCCTTAGGTTCAGCACCATTTATGAGTTCCATCAATCTTCTTTCTTTCGGTGACATATCACTATTGGGTTTATTATCAATAATGATATCATTAGATTTCTTTTTCATGAATTTAATTTTTTATAACGGCGACATCTCTGACATCTCAATTGCCTTTTCCCACGACATATCTGGATGTCTTTCCAAATCCGATCTCAACGCTTTTTCCACTAGGTTCAAGTCCTCCCATTTTGCCGACATTAGATGATCCTGTGTCTTTTCTGTTACTTTGATGTCTTTTCTGTCGATTGTGAAAATTCGTTTGGTATATTCCATTTATTAAATTTATGATTATTAATGCTAAATTAGTTCTCTTCGGGAAAACGTTGATTTGAGAACCACTCCATAAACATTTCTATTTCAGCGTCCTTAAAAGTATCCTCTTTTTTCTTTAGAAATGTTACAGTCACTTTTTGTGAGTCATCTTTCTTATTTTGGTAACTTTCCCTAAATGCTTTGTTCTGCATACAAATCTCAACCATTTTGTTCATTTTTGGCTTTTTCATATTCTTATTTTTTTTGAGGAAATATTATCAACTAAAGACATGATTGTTTTTAAATCAACAACTTCTTCTTCATTTAGTTTTCCCTGTAGTATTTTATCTAGTTTCAATAAGAGTCGATTTTTGATATGTTTTTTTGTTTGCTCTTTTTTATATTGTTGGAAGTCGAATTCTTGACTGAATAAAAGATAATCAAAGGGGTATTTGCTAACTAACCCTCCAAACCAAAGATTCAACACATATCCTGATATTTTAGGTTGTGATGCAAAACCCTTTAATTTTCTTAAGTCATTCTCAATTGTTCCATTAATTGGATTCATGTTAGGTAGGTTTAGGGGTTAAATCTTTTAAATTTCAAATTCTTAATAGATGACTCAAATGAATCATCCTCTAATGGGGGTTTATCCCCGTGTGTGAACATGAGAGTGGTTTGACCTAGTTTATCGTAGGTGGTGTTTTTTGATGGAATTCCAAGGCTTTTTAGGTACTGAACGATGCTACCTTTATGGTAATTTACATTGGGTTGATCCTGAGAGTCTTGGGTTTGACCCAAGGTGTCAATTTTTTTTTGAGACATAATATGTGCTTTAAGGTTAAAAAACACATCAAGAAATAGTAGGGAGTTTTCATTTTATTTGACTGAAAGTCCGCATCGCTTTACCACCTTTGAGTTTTGTCTCTGGTTGGTACCCATTTAAGGATTCTTGATGAATTTCAAAGGTATTGAATTATTAAAGAAATAGATCATATAATTCAACTTTTTTTATTTAATTTAACCTATTATTTTATGTGAAAAATTCAATAAAAAAATGGAATTTAAAATTAATAGAATTGAATTAGCGAAGGGGGCTTCAAAAAGAGGCCCTAAAGATGCAGGTGTTCAATACTTTTCAGGAGATTATTTTGACAAAATTGATATTTTAGTTAGAGAAACTATACAAAATCCACTTGATAACCCGTCAAATAATGGTAAGCCAATTAGAATAAAATTTAAACAAGACTATATAAATGTTTCTGAAATTCCATGTAAAAATGAATTGTTAGAAACAATGAATGCACTATATAAAAGTATTGAAAGTTATAAAAAAAGTGAAAAGGGGATTGCTGATGAATTTACAGAATATTATAAAAATGCTGTAAATACATTAAAAGGTAAACAAATAGGAATTCTTCAAATATCAGATTATAATACAACAGGTTTAATTGGAAGAAGAGATGATATGAATTCAAATATTGGAAGGTTTTTAGGTGGTGTTGGTTGGTGGGATGACTCAAGTACAGGCGGAGGTTCCGGTGGATTAGGAAAATTTGCACCATTTAAGTTTTCTGAGTTGAATTTTTGTTTTTATTCCTCATACAATACTCTTAAAGAATTTATATATTATGGTTGGGGAAATAACTTTACACATAAAATTAATAATATAGAATACTCTGGTGAAATTAATATAGGGGATAGTGATTTTGATGTGTTGAAATTAAAAAAACCTATAGAGTCATCTTTTCTCTCACAAAGAAAAGAATTGGGGACGGATGTTTTTGTTTTAGGATTTATTAAACCTGATCAAGAAAATTACGATTGGGAAAAAGAAATGACAAAAGCGGTAATTAGAAATTTCTTTGGATCTATAATAGATGAAAAATTAGAAATAGAAATTTGTGAATATAATAAAGATCCAATTTTTATCAAAAAAAGTACAATTCAAGATTTTTTAAAGTATTTTGATGTAGATAATAAAAAAACTAAAAATAATGTATTGTCAGATTTATTGGTTGTAGAAGCCGTAGAAACATATATAAATGGTGTAGTCTTTGTATCTGACGATAATGAAACTCCAATTTTAGGAAAATGTATATTTAAAATGTTGGTTAATGATGAATTATCAAGGCATGTTACATTTTTAAGAGGCCCAAGAATGCTAATTTTTAATAGAAAAATTATAAAAGGCGACATGCCTTTTTCTGGAGTTTTTATTTGTGATTCGGAAAAGGGGAATAATATTCTAAGAAGATTAGAAGACTCCCATCATAAAGCTTGGAAATATGACAAATATGAAGACAAGAAGGTTCAAAAAGAAATAAATTTATTTCTTGATAAGTGTATAAACGAAAATGCAACTTTTAGTAATCCTGATGAATTTTCAATCAATAATTCGAGTCTTTTATCTATTGGGGGAGGCAGCAGAAACAATAGTGGAGATCAGCCTTCGGAAATGGCAAATACTGAAACAGCATTAATTTATCCTGAGAATATAAAAGTAAATAGCAAAATAAAAAAAGAAGATTTTGGAGGAGAATATAAAGTTAATAGAAAAGGGGATAAAAAAAAGGTAGACACCAAAAAGCAAAAATACGCTCCACCAAATAATGAAAATAACAAACCCAAAAAGGTTTCTGAAAATAAAAGAAAATATACTGCTGAGGATTTTAAAGCATTAATTTTTAAAAATGATGATATTTCAAATGAATATCATTTATTTATTTTTTCAGATATAACATATAGTATAAGAAGTATAAGCTTCGAAATACCTCTTGATAAGTCAGGTTCTATAGCTGATATAGAGTTTATTAATTCAATAAGCGACAAAAATGGAAATAACTTGATTAGAGATAATAAAAAAGAGCATGGCAAAAATTCATTTTTAGACTTCAATTTAGAAATTGGCAGTAATCAGTTTGTTGTTAAAACTAAATTTGATAAAAAAGTTCAAATCCTAATCAAATAATTTATGTCAATATTTAATAACCCATATCCACTGTTAAATAATCAGATTGGTAATTTTTCTAACTATAAATTTTCAGTGGAGTTATCTGAGAATTTCAGAATTGAAAACGGAATCTATAATTTTATTTTTCAAATGGAAGTTGATGAACCAATCATAAATTCTTTAATCGAAAATGGCGATGCAAGTTTTTGTATACAAACTGATTCAAAGCCATTTTATAGGAAATTATTCAAATCAACACTAAACAAAAAAGAAGTTGTTATTGAAATTAATTACGAAGAAATACCATCTGAATTCACATTCGAGTTTACCCCATTAATTATAACCGAAAAAAGCATTAAATATCATAATGATAATGCAGATTCGCCTATGAATCTTTATAATTTTTCTTTACAAAAGAATCAAATAATAGGGAGTCATCCTTCTATTAAAATTTCCTTTGATAGAGGGTACCAAAATTATGAAAATGCAAATTTAATCCAATTTATAAAACTTCCAAATTCAAAGAAGCCAATTAATGGAACTATGGATATAAAATTAGATGATCATAATTTTATCAAAATTTATTTAAGTGAAGAAACATTTCTTTTGTTTAAAGAAATAAATAAACAAGATCCAAAAATTCTTGACGCAGTTTTAACTTTTCCAATATTACAGTATACACTAACAGAAGTATTAATAAATAGAGAAGATTATCAAGATAAAGGTTGGGCTAATATTTTAAATGATGAATTCGATATCTTTGAATTAAATGATACTGAATCGATTTTTAAAAAAATTGACGAAATCCTGCAATCCCCACAAATAAATTACTTCAATTACTATCTAAAAAAATATATAGGTAGTTCAAGTGATCAATAAACAAATTATTTATAATATGTCAAATAAAGAAAAGTTATATGCATTAAAACCTAGTTTTATAAAAACTTTGTACGAAGATTATTTAGAAAATTATCTTAATAAAAATATTCGAGATTTCTTGATAGATATCAACTTAAAGTATGGCGATGAATTAGCTAATCATTGTGTACCAGGGGATACAAACATTTACTTAGACGATGAAATTAGATTTAAAATAAATACAGAGTCAGAATATAGTGATAAAGCAGAATGGGATTGTAAATATTCTAAACTTTTATACTCCAAAAATGATAAAACTAACGGAATATATACATTAAATAATACACAAGAAATTTCTATTTTAAATAAGATTCAGTCTACTGATGTAAGAGTATGGAACTATTTGTCTTTATTTAAATTACATAAGTATGTTATCAAAAGATGGGGTGATAGTGATGACTCATCGAGAATATTTATTAGAAAATTAAGTAATCAATCAGTTGCTAGACATTCAATTTTAAGACTATATTGGACATCAGATTTAACATTTGATGCTTCAAGAAGCAATTCATTAGAATTACTTGATACTTTATGGCTTTCTCAAGATTTTATGACACAGGTAACAGAAAGATCAATATCAAATACTAAAGAACAAATCCTATTCTTTTTGGAATATTGTTCTAACAAAGAACTAGAAAAAATATTATTCAAAACAAGGTCAAATGAAGGGTATCCTCTTTATAGAAAATTTATTAAACTATTTTTGGCTGATAGTAATCTTCTAACAATAGCAAATTGTAATAAAGATGAAATTGAAAATTTATTAGACGAAAATTTAAAATCGTGTATTGCGTAAAATATGAGAAATATTAAAGATAAATTATACATATCTAGTTGGCGAAGAATTAATAAATCGCTTTTTAATGCATATGTTACCTGCTATAATAATTTAACAATAGATAAAAAATTAAAAGCACCGAAAGAGTTAAAAAAAAGTTTGACAGATAATTCAATTTTATTAAAATATACAGAAGATACATATTCAAAGGCATATGAACCTGCAAGGGAATTAGGTATATATTATGAAAACGAAGATAAAAGTATAGAGCTTGGTGACTATATTTATGACTTTATCCAAAATAAAATCTCATATGAGACATATATGAAGATTTATTGTTTAAATTATAAAGCTCTTATAAATGATAAAGTAATTAGTCCCTTAGAAGTAATTATAGCTAAATCATTAACTAATATTAATATTTCAAAAAATTGTGAAGAGATATTTGAAGATTGTAAAGAAATCTTTAATCCATTAGCTTATGAAAAAAGTGCTTTTGATAGTTTAGATCGTTTTTTAGGAAGAATGGTAGAGGCACAATTCCTAGAATTGAAGAATAAAAAGTATCACATAATTAATGGTAAGATATATGAATACAATTTTGATGAAAATATAGAGAACAAATCTATTTTTGAATCTAAATATATGCAAGGGAATAAGGAAAGTCAGAAGAATTTATCTATTCAAATGATAAACAAACACATTCCAAATGAATTTTTACAATCTTTAATAAATAATGTTATGAAAAATGATTTGTCAAAAAACATAATTCTTTACGGCCCACCAGGTACAGGTAAAACAGATTATTCAATAGAACTTTCATTAGATATACTAGGCTTAAATCAGAATGATAGAATAAAGAATAGAGAAGTTTTTAAATCAGTATTGCATAAAAGAGTTTTTTTTGTTACAATGCATCCCTCTTTTTCTTATGAAGATTTTATTCAAGGAATTAAACCAATTACTAATTCTTCAAATTTAAATTTTAATTTAAAAGATGGTGTTTTTAAAAAAGTTTCAGATTTTGCTAAAACATTATACGAAAATGAAGGTGAGTTGAATGTTACTTCAGTTAATAATAAAGATATATTATACATCTGTTTTTTCTTGTCAAAATTTAATACAAAATTAAAAAAAGATGCTAATTTATATTTTGGGTTCAACTCCAACTCAGAAGTTTATAATTATATTGGATTGAAATATAATTTGAAAACAAATACTATAAAAAATTTACGTGACGCTTTTGATTTTTTAGTATCAGATTCAAGAACTGGTTGGAAACCTAAAAATGGTTCAATTGATAAATTAGATAATTCTGATTTATGGCCTTTCCAAGATGTCTATTTAGAACTTAAAGATAAATCATTTGATGAACTTACAATCTTATTGAATGATATAAAAGAAAAATCTACTAAGTCACAAATTATAAAAGAAGAAAATATTAATTATGTTATAATTCTTGATGAAATTAATAGAGCTAATATTTCTAAAGTTTTTGGTGAAATAATAACACTTTTAGAGGATGACAAAAGAATTGATGGGAATAACGAACTAAGTGTTTTATTGCCATCTGGCGAAACTTTTAGTATTCCTCCAAATTTATATGTAATAGGAACAATGAACACTGCAGATAAATCGATATCATTAGTGGATATTGCATTAAGAAGAAGGTTTCAATTTATGCCATTATATCCTAATAAAAGTATTATCCAATTATACGGCACAATAGACAAGATTGAGAAGGTTAATTTCATGGAATTACTAAATGAAAAATTGATAGATAATACTAGTCATTTTTATAAAGGAGTAGATTTTCAAATTGGGCATTCATATTTTCTTAAAAATAATACATTAAAAGATGTAATAAATGAAAACATTATACCATTATTAAGTGAATACTACAGAAGTGATTTAGTAAAAGTTAAAGATTTAATGGATGAAATTGGATTTAATATAAATTCAGAAAATTTTACAAAAACCGGTTTATTAGAGTACAATGGAAAAAGTTTATAACTTATTTGAGTATAAAAAATATTTCTACAATAGTTTCAATAATTATTATATAGATCTAAAAAAATCTTTTTTAGAAAAGATATTCAATCGATTATGGATTGAAAAGTATAAATTTACACCTATTCCAATTGATAATTTTTCTAGTGATCATTCACATATTCAACAATTTTTTGAGATTACAAATGATTTTATAAAACCTCAAAATTGGATAGGTACAATAACTATACATCATAAAAATGATAAAATAAAAATTAATTTAATACCTAAAGTATTTTTTAATGATAAACGTGATTATGTAGTTGATGAACTTAATAATAATGAAATAAATTCTATTAATGCACATGTTATTTGGTGGATGTCTTTACATGATAAACCTTACTATAGTTCTATTGTTTCTAATATGGGTTCAATTAGTTCTAATCTTTCAGAATCAATAATTTGGATGTTTATATCCCACACTTATGAGACAATTAGCTCAAATCCTTATAATTATTATTCACCTTTAGAAGAAGATTTAGAAGACGTTAAAGGAAAAATTGATTTCACTAGATACATTAAAAATATCTCTAGTTCAAACTTTCAAAAAATTGCATGTAATTATGATTCTTTTCAGTATGATAATAATTTTAATAGGATTATAAAATACGTTTGCACTGAATTACGAAAGTTTACTATTAATCAAAGCGTAATTGTCAAAATAGATGAAATATTATTTTTACTTAATGAAGTAGAATTGGTTACCACTACACTAATAGATTGTGATAAAGTTGTTTTAAATCCAATATTTACAGATTATAAAATCATTTTGGATAACTGCAAATTATTTTTATCTTCTATGACTACATTTAATTACAATAGTGATTTTACTGTTTTTGCACTTCTTATTCAAAGTGAGAAACTTTTTGAAAATTTTATATATGGGATGTTTCAAAAGAATAATTATGATATGATTAAAAAGATAACTAAGAGAAACCCTAAAAAATTGTATTTAGCAACCCAGTTTCCCCAAAATATCAAAAAATTTGAAATCAGAAATGATATTATCATTCATTTAAAAAATAGTACCTATATAATTTTCGACTGCAAATACAAGTTGATTAATGATATTGCCAGTAATGATAATTCATTATATAGGAAAATATCACAACAAGACATCTATCAAATGGTTACATATAGTATTTCTAGCGGCATAGATAATATATGTTTATTATATCCTAAATCATACAATGAAGTTATCAATTCAGATAATATCACATTTGAAATAGTAGATGAATTCACCACAGGCAAAGTAATTAAAATACACATCTATAAAATAGATATATTAAATGATAATTTAAGTGATATTAAATTTAGCATCGAATCTACTTTCAATAAAACGAATTCAAGAATCAAAGCTAAACTTGATGATATCACAACTTCAATCTCTAATTATGAAACAGTAACTTCTATTTAATTTTAGAAACTTTTCCTGCCCACTGTAGAGCCATTGCTAATGCCATTCCCTTAAAAGTTTTACTCCTAAGAGTTTGTCTTTCCTGTGGAGTTTTAGCTGTTGTAAATGCTTCTGAATACCATAAAGGCATACTTTTCCCACTTTTAAATACTTTTCTTTCTCCTTTATCTACAACATCAGTTTCTGTCAATTTAGGAAGTCCTTTTATCCATAAACATGTTGTTTTTGTTGCTTTATCTCCAAACATATAAGGTTGTACAATTTGAGTCGGTGGATGTAGTATTGTACTCATAATTCCAATTGGATTTTCAATTACAATTTTATCAATTTTTACATTCCATAATTTCAAGAAAAATAATGCAGCTTCTTCTCTATGTTTTGCTCTATCTGGGTATCTTGGATGTGGTTTACTCTTGTCTTTTGGGTCATAATACCATTGAGCACCACTTACGGCAAGATACGTACATGGTGGGTGAGCTATCATCATATCCCAATTACCTTCAATTTTAACCAATTTGCCATTTTGTAACTCGCCACCTTTATTTTTAATTACTTTGAATATATCCATATTAAAGTGAAGGTCGGGTCTGCCACCACTACATTTCAACAAATCACAACTATAAGCATTATGACCTAATGCTCTTAATTCTTTCGTTATTGCTTGACTTTCTTCACAAGCAACAATTATATTTAATCGCTTTATCTTAGGTTTGAATTTATTATTCAAAACATCATATATAGATAAACCTATGTGCCTAGCCATTTCTGGTGGTACTGCATTTCCAATCATTTTATAACAATCACTTTGTCTACCAATAAAATCGTAGTCATTTGGGAAAGATTGTAATAGTGCGGCTTCTTTTACAGTTATTGATCTTGCTTGATCTTTATCTGGATGTATAAACATTAGTCCATCCTTATATAAATGTGCAACAATAGTTGGAGATGGTTTATTCCATTCTAGATTTCTATATTTTGCATGTTTTGAGTTTTTCCCTAACAGATCATTATAAAATTTGATTTTTTCATCAAGCCCCTTATCATTCATTTTTGTAGAGAGCCATTTCTTAAATATTAATACATCTCTATCATTATGAAATCTTGGCTCATGGTGTTTTATTCCATTACTCTCAATCTTATGTGAAATGTTTTTATTTGACTCTTTAATTTGCTTCTTTAGAGGAAATATTTTAGGTAGATTATAGATTGCATTTTTTACATTTACTTCCTGTATATTTTCTTTACTGAATTTTATAGCACTATAAAAAACTTCTAAATCAATTTTAGAGTCCTTTTTAACACCAATGATTATTACTCTGTTTCTTTTTTGAGGAACTCCGAAATCAGAGGCGGTAAAAATAGAATCCTTTTGATTTTCAGGAGTTCTAACTTTGTATCCAATCTTTGCAAATGCATCAAATATTCTTTTAGTAACAGGAATATCACCTGGACAAGCACTTAATATTCCAGGAACATTCTCAAATACAAAAACTTCAGGTTTAAACGAGTCTACTACTTTTACAAAACTTTCAAAAAGATAATTTCTATAATCATTTTTCATTGAATTTTTATCTTGGGCTCTACCTGCAATTGAGTATGCTTGACAAGGAGGCCCTCCAATTATCAAGTCAATTTTCTGTTTACCGATAATTCCTTTCAATCCGCTTTTTACTACAAGTAAATCATTAGTATTACCAAATTCTTTTACTGATTGGGCACTCCAATTACCATTAATTAATTCATCAGTTTTTTGAATATCAAAATGTATTACTTTTTTAAAGGAGTCCTCCTTAGAGTGTTTCCATTTTTTATTTAATCTGTTTCTAAGGGTTTCAACCATGGGTACCTCCCATTCAACATGTGCTAATCCTTCAAATTTCCTAGACATAGTAAAACCTTCAGAAAGGCCACCACATCCTGAAAACAAATCTATATATGTAAGTTTTTGGTTTTTCATTTTCTAGTAAAGGCTAAATTACTAAATATTTTAGCAATCAAAAAATATTAAAGATTAAATGTTGATTTACAATACTTTATAATCGAAAGATATGTAAAAATAAAACATTTAATTCAGTTTTTTATCTAAAATTTATGCAGATTCTTTGTCGTAAATCATTGATAGGT
>Ga0192647_100926_pt1 | contig 19926 bp, 20 predicted proteins | sample LauGreFa1BDMLBSN_2_FD_133046 | JGI IMG/M metagenome (GOLD analysis project Ga0192647, IMG submission 133046) | Freshwater lake microbial communities from Lake Michigan, USA - Fa13.BD.MLB.SN - reassembly | ecosystem: Environmental > Aquatic > Freshwater > Lake | place: Lake Michigan, USA...
ATTGCGTAGAGGAGATAACCATGCTGATTGGCGTGCCTGCCGAAACCACGGCGGGTGAAACCCGTGTTGCCGTGACCCCTGAAACGGCCAAAAAAATCATCGCCCAGGGGCATTCCCTCAAGGTGCAATCCGGTGCCGGGGTAGCCGCCAGCGTGACAGACGCCGCTTATGAAGCGGCGGGCGCACAAATCACCGATGCCGCCGGTGCACTGGCTGCCGAATTGGTGCTCAAAGTACGCCCACCTTCTGCCGCCGAATTGACGCACATGAAATCCGGCGGCGCGCTGATCGGCATGCTCAACCCGTTTGACGCCGAAGGTTTGCAGCGCATCGCCGCTGCCGGCCTGACCAGCTTTGCTTTGGAAGCTGCCCCGCGCACCACCCGCGCACAAAGCATGGACGTGCTGTCCTCCCAAGCCAATATTGCCGGTTACAAGGCGGTCATGGTGGCTGCCGACAAATACCAGCGCTTTTTCCCGATGTTGATGACCGCTGCTGGCACCGTCAAAGCCGCCCGCGTGGTCATCTTGGGCGTGGGCGTGGCGGGCTTGCAAGCCATTGCCACCGCCAAGCGCTTGGGTGCTGTCATCGAAGCGTCCGATGTGCGCCCCAGCGTGAAAGAACAGGTCGAGTCGTTAGGCGCCAAGTTCATCGACGTGCCTTATGAAACCGCCGAAGAAAAAGAAGCCGCTGAAGGCGTGGGGGGTTATGCCCGGCCCATGCCCGCCAGTTGGCTGGAACGCCAGAAGGTGGAAGTGGCCAAGCGTGTCGCGCTGGCCGATGCAGTGATTTCCACGGCGTTGATTCCGGGTCGCGCTGCACCGGTGCTGATCACCGAGGACATGGTCAAAAGCATGAAGCCGGGTTCGGTCATCATCGATTTGGCGGCGGGCAAAGGCGCCGACGGTGTCGGTGGCAATTGCCCCTTGAGCGAAGCCGACCGCACCGTGGTCAAGCATGGCGTGACCTTGGTGGGCGAAACCAATTTACCGGCGTTGGTGGCGGCAGACGCTTCAGCGCTGTATGCCCGCAATGTGCTGGACTTTTTGAAACTGGTGTTGCCCAAGGACAAGGGCTTCACCGTTGACATGGATGACGACATCGTGGCGGCCTGCCTGATGACGCAAGGCGGCGACGTCAAAAGGAAATAAGCATGGACCACACCATCACCAATCTCATTATTTTTGTGCTGGCGATTTACGTCGGCTATCACGTTGTCTGGAACGTCACCCCCGCATTGCACACGCCGCTCATGGCGGTGACCAATGCGGTGTCGGCCATCATCATTGTGGGTGCCATGCTGGCAGCCGCGCTCACCGTCACCCCTTTGGGCAAAACCATGGGCGTGCTGGCGGTTGCGCTGGCCGCGGTCAATGTGTTCGGCGGTTTTTTGGTGACTCGGCGCATGCTGGAGATGTTCAAGAAAAAAGCCCCTAAAACAGGAGCAGACAAATGAGCATGAACCTCGTTGTTCTTCTGTACTTGGTCGCCAGTATTTGTTTTATTCAGGCGCTCAAAGGCTTGTCGCACCCCACCACGTCGATTCGCGGAAATCTGTTTGGCATGAGCGGTATGGCGATTGCGGTGGTCACCACCGCAGCGCTGATTTTTGAGCAAGCCAAGCTTTTTGGACAAGTCGACCCTGTGCAAGGCATGGGTTGGGTGTTGCTGGGTTTGGTGATCGGCGGCGGTGCCGGTGCCATCATGGCGCAGCGGGTCGAGATGACCAAAATGCCTGAACTCGTTGCGTTCATGCACAGCATGATCGGTTTGGCAGCGGTGTTCATCGCCATCGCTGCCGTGGTCGAGCCGGCTGCCTTTGGCATCGTGGCGCAAGGCTTGGGCACTTTGGACATTCCCAAAGGCAATCGTCTGGAGTTGTTCCTGGGTGCGGCCATTGGTGCCATCACGTTCAGCGGCTCTGTCATTGCGTTTGGCAAGTTGTCTGGCAAATACAAATTCCGTTTGTTCCAAGGCGCACCGGTGGTGTTCTCCGGACAGCACACGCTCAATTTGTTGATTGGCTTGGCCACGATTGCTTTGGGCGTGTTTTTCATGTTCACCGGCCATTGGGATGCGTTCCTTGTCATGCTGGCGCTGTCTTTTGTCCTGGGTGTGCTGATCATCATTCCCATCGGGGGTGCTGACATGCCGGTGGTGGTGTCCATGCTCAACAGTTACTCGGGTTGGGCGGCGGCAGGCATCGGCTTTTCGCTGAACAACAGCATGTTGATCATTGCCGGTTCGCTGGTGGGTTCATCGGGCGCCATCCTCAGCTACATCATGTGCAAGGCGATGAACCGCTCGTTCTTCAATGTGATTTTGGGTGGTTTTGGTGGGGATGCAGGATCGGCGGCCAGTGGCAGCACCGAACAACGTCCGGTCAAGAGCGGCAGTGCCGACGATGCTGCGTTCATTTTGGGCAATGCAGAAACGGTCGTCATCGTGCCCGGCTATGGCTTGGCCGTCGCCCGTGCACAGCATGCGGTCAAGGAGTTGGCGGAGAAACTGACCCACAAGGGCATCACCGTGAAATACGCCATCCACCCGGTGGCAGGACGCATGCCCGGCCACATGAACGTGTTGTTGGCCGAGGCCGAAGTGCCCTATGACCAAGTGTTTGAAATGGAAGACATCAACGGCGAATTCGGGCAGGCCGATGTGGCCATCATTTTGGGTGCCAATGACGTGGTCAACCCAGCCGCCATGATCAAAGGCAGCCCCATCTACGGCATGCCGATTTTGGAAGCCTACAAAGCCAAAACCGTGATCGTCAACAAACGCTCCATGGCAGCGGGTTATGCTGGTCTGGACAATGAACTTTTCTACATGGACAAAACCATGATGGTGTTTGGCGACGCCAAAAAGGTGGTCGAAGACATGGTCAAGGCCATTGAGTAAGCTTTGACCTCACACGGATTCGCTGTATGAGCCACCAGCCTGCCTCTGAAAAAAGTGTGATTGGCATCATTGGAGGCAGTGGTGTGTACGACATCGCTGCCTTGCAAGACAAGCAGTGGCGCAAGATCGAATCCTCGTTTGGCGAGCCTTCTGATGAATGCTTGTTCGGCCACTTAGATGGCCAGCCCATGGTGTTTTTGCCCCGCCATGGGCGCGGTCACAAAATCCCGCCGTCCGCCATCAATTACCGCGCCAATATCGATGCCCTCAAGCGCGCGGGCGTGACCGACCTGATTTCGGTGAGTGCGGTCGGCTCGCTCAAAGAGAGTTTGCCGCCCGGCACATTTGTCATCGTCGACCAATTCATAGACCGCAGTTTTGCGCGTGAAAAAAGTTTTTTCGGCACCGGCTTGGTGGCCCATGTGTCCATGGCCCATCCGGTGTGTGGCCGCATCGGTGACCATTTGGAAACCGCAGCCCGCCAATTGCAACTGCCGGTGGTCAGAAACGGCACTTACTTGGTGATGGAAGGGCCGCAGTTTTCAACCTTGGCGGAGTCCAACCTGTACCGCCAATGGGGCTGCGATGTGATTGGCATGACCAATATGCCGGAGGCCAAACTCGCCCGCGAAGCGGAAATTTGCTATGCCTCGGTGGCCATGGTCACCGACTTTGATTGCTGGCACCCAGACCATGCGGCGGTGACCGTGGACGCGATCATCCAGGTGTTGCTGGCCAACGCTGACAACGCTCGTTCATTGGTTCAAGCGGTCACGCCTGCGTTGGCCGCAGACGCACACGCTGCGGCTTGCGCATGCCGCCATTCCCTCGAATATGCTCTGATCACAGCGCCGCAGGCGCGCGATCCCGAATTGGCGAAGCAGTTAGCAGCGGTGGCCGGGCGCGTTTTGTCTCGCCACTAGCATGGACATGCCGATGGACGACAGCCTACTGCGCCTACAAATGTGTGAGGCTGCTTTGCAACTCGACGCCGTCGGCCTCAACCGTGGCAGCACGGGCAACCTGTCGGTCAGACAGGGCATCGATTGGCTGGTCACCCCTTCGGGTGTTGCCGCGCAAGACTTGCAGCCGGCATCGATGGTTCTCATGGATTTTCAAGGCCAAGCCTTGGGCCCCGGTAAGCCATCCAGTGAATGGCGTTTTCACCGCGACATATTGGCGTCGCGCCCTGATATCGGTGCCGTGGTCCACACCCATTCGCGCTTTGCCACGGCTTTTTCTTGTTTGCACCGCGATATTCCCGCGTTCCATTACATGGTGGCGATCGCGGGTGGTGACACCATTCGCTGTGCGCCCTATGCATTGTTTGGCACACAAGAATTGTCTGACCATGCATTGGCAGCTTTGACAGACCGGCGCGCTTGTCTGCTCGGCAACCACGGGTTGATTGCCTTGGGTACAGATATCCGGCGTGCTGTGGCGGTGGCGGTGGAAGTGGAGTCGTTGTGCGAGCAATACTGGACCGCGTTGCAACTGGGCGAGCCCCACATCCTCAGCACAGCGCAAATGCAAGCTGTGCATGAAAAATTCAAAACCTACGGACAAACCAACGCATGACTGGCTTGCCTGCACACCACCCGGTCGAGACACTGCGCTGGCGCGATGGCCGACTCGAGATGATCGACCAACGTATATTGCCGATGCGGTTTGAATACCTGTCTTATGCCAACGCCGATGAAGTGGCGCAAGGCATTCGCAGCATGGTGGTGCGTGGCGCGCCCGCCATCGGTTGTGCCGCGGCGTATGGTGTGGCCTTACAAGCCTTGGCGCACCAGCATGTGAATGCCGATGAATTTGCCAAAGCCATGGACCACGGTTTCGAAGTGTTGGCGGCCAGTCGCCCCACCGCCGTCAATTTGTTTTGGGCACTGCAGCGCATGCGCGAATCTGTGCAAAGCCATTCGCAGCTGTCACCACCGCAATTGGCCAGTTTGTTGCTGACCTTGGCCCACGGTATCGCGGCAGAAGATGTGCGGATCAACCAAGCCATGGGCGCACATGGCGCGGCTTTGCTGGCTGACGGTGCACGGGTGCTGACGCACTGCAACGCCGGTGCGTTGGCCACGGCAGGCCACGGTACCGCGTTGGGCGTTTTCCGATCTGCCGTGGCGGCCGGCAAAACCATCCATGTGATCGCGGATGAAACCCGGCCTTTTTTGCAAGGTGCTCGGCTGACCGCCTGGGAGATGGTTCAGGAAAATATTCCAGTGACCTTGATCACCGACAACATGGCCGGTCATTTGATGAAGCAAGGTGAAATTGACGCGGTCGTGGTGGGTACGGACAGGGTGGCCGCCAATGGCGACGTGGCCAACAAAATCGGCACCTACATGGTGGCTGTGCTGGCGCACAGACATGGCATTCCTTTTTATGTGGCCTGTCCGTTGTCCACCATCGACATGCAGTTAGCCAACGGAGACGCTATTCCGATTGAAGAACGCCATCCGGACGAAGTGATGGGTTTTGGCGCACAGCGCTGGGCCCCGCCGGGCGTGAATGTGCGCAACCCGGCATTCGATGTCACGCCTGCCGAACTCGTGAGTGGATTGATCACCGAAAAAGGCGTGGTGCACCAGCCCAATGAAGCCAAGTTAAAGAAATTATTTCAGTCCTGATGCACTGAAAATTCAGCCTACTTCAACCAGCCCCGGCGGCGGAAATAAATCATCGGCACCACGGCGCTGGCGAACATCAACGTGAGTGCGAATGGGTAACCCCATTTTTGGGACAGCTCTGGCATGAACTGAAAATTCATGCCGTACACACTGGCGATCAATGTCGGTGGCAACAAGGCCACGCTGGCCACCGAGAAGATTTTGATGATCTTGTTTTGGTTGATATTGATGAAACCGACGGTGGCATCCATCAAGAAGTTGATCTTGTCAAACAAAAACGCGGTGTGGCTGTCCAATGAATCGATGTCTCGCAAGATTTGCCGCGCATCGTCAAATTGTTCGGCGTTGAGCATGCGCAGTCGCATGGTGAAACTGAGCGCGCGGCGCGTGTCCATCATGTTGCGCCGGATGCGGCCATTCAAATCTTCTTGCCGCGCGATCTCTGCCAATACATCGCCAGCCAGCTCATCGGTCACATCGCCTGACAGCACCATCTTGCTGACTTTTTCCAACTCGTCGTAAATGCCTTCCAGCGTATCTGCCGAATATTCGGCATCCACCGAAAACAATTCCAGCAGCACATCTTTGGCGTCTTCAATCAAACCCGGCGCACGCCGCGCCCGCAGCCGCAACAAACGAAACACCGGCAAATCCTCTTCGTGCACCGAAAACAAAACCCCGTGGCTTTTGAGTGCGGCATTGTGTTGGTTCAAGATGAACGCCACGCGAACCGCGCGTGGTTCGTCGATGTCAGCGATCAAAAAGTCCGAGCGGATATGTAGTTCGCCGTTGTCTTCTTCGTAAAAACGCGCGGACTCTTCAATGTCTTCGTCCATCGCATCGTCAGGCACTTGGACATCGAAGTGTTGGCTGATCCAACGCTTTTCTTCGGGCGTGGGCGACTCGAGGTCGACCCAAATAGGTTGGAAGCGAGAGAGTTCTTCAAGCGAAGAAATTTCTTCTTGAAACAGGCGGCCGTTGACCAGCGAGAAAATATTGAGCATGGCAAATCTCAGTGCGTGAATAGACGGATGGAAAGATGGGGGGTGCTTTCGAATCCGTCCGGCCTGTTGCCAGTGAACCGAAAGCTACCGACTGGGGTAGGTTTCCAAGGAGGTTGCTCCATTGCTGAACAAGCGCGAATTATGGCACTGCAATGTGACAAAACAGCAGGCTGTTAAAGTCTCAGGCTTTCTGATTGACACCCCCATGCACACTGCATTGACGCCACGAAGAGAGTTGGCATTGCTCCTGACGTTGGCAGGTATTCAATTCACACACGTGCTCGATTTCATGATCATGATGCCTTTGGGCCCGCAGCTCACAGCATTGTTTGCCATCAGTGATGCCCAATTCGGTTTGTTGGTGTCGGCCTATACGTTTGCCGCGGGAGCCTCAGGTTTGCTGGCTGCGTCCTTTGTGGATCGGTTCGAGCGCAAGCGGTTGTTGCTCGTGCTTTATTTCTTGTTTGGCCTGACCACCTTGGCGTGTGCGCTGGCGCCCACCTATGGAATGCTGATGTTGGCGCGGATTGCCGCAGGCGTGTTTGGCGGCATGTTGTCGGCCATGACGCAAACCATCATTGGCGATGTCATTCCTTTTGACCGGCGTGGTCGCGCCACCGGTTTGGTGATGATGTCGTTCTCATTGGCCACGGTGGTGGGTGTGCCCAGCGGTTTGTTTTTGGCCCACTGGGGCGGGTGGCACAGCAGTTTCATGGCGATTGCCGTGGCCTGTGTGTTGGTGGGTGCGTTAGCGGTCTGGAGCTTGCCGCGCTTGGACAAGCATGTGGCCAACGCGCGAGGCCAGAATTTGTCATTTGCCGTACGCGGGGTGCTGGCAGACCGTAACCACCGCTTGGCGCTTGCCATGTCTTTCGCCATGATGTTTGCCGCCTTCACGGTGATTCCCTACATCACCATTTACATGCAGGCCAACCATATTTTGTTGCCCACAGAAATTCCCTTCATTTATTTGAGTGGTGGCATCGTGACCTTGGTGAGTGCGCGTTGGATAGGCGGGCTCACCGATCGGGTGGGCAAGCGCAAAATGTTCCAGCGCATGTTGTTGCTGTCCATGGTGCCCATGACTTTGACGACGCTGATGCAACCTTATGCCTTGCCAGTGGTGCTGTTGGTGTCGGCGAGCTTATTTTTTTGCATGAATGCCCGCATGATTCCTGGCATGGCGTTTTTGACCTCTGCCGCGCAGCCCCAATTTCGAGGAGCCTTCATGTCGCTCAATGGCGCGGTGCAGTCCGTGTCGATCGGTCTGGCCACTTGGTTGGGCGGTTTGCTGATCCAGCGCAGTCCCCAGGGCCAGGTCACGCATTACTGGCTGTGCGCACTGGCAGGCGTGACCGCGTCAGTGGTGGCTTACTGGCTGGCCGAGCGCGTCAAAATGCACACGATCGACCTGCCAGCAGACCCGTCCTCGCCGGTTGCGGCTGGGCCGCCCTGACGGCGCTTGCGGTGGCCGCAGGCCAGCTGCCCTGCTCGTTTCAGGGTCGCCCAAACAGTGTTTGCATTTTTGCCAAACTCGGAGCATAGTGGAGTCGACCTGTCACCGCTTGGGCATGTTGCCGGGGCGCTGCGCACAGGCTCACGTCTGGAGGGTACGTATGAATTTAACGATCAGTGGTCATCACCTCGAAGTCACGCCGGCACTGCGCGGCTATGTCACCCAGAAACTCGACCGCATCATGAGGCACTTTGACCAAGTGGTGGATGTTCGCGTGTTGTTATCGATCGAAAACCAAAAGGAAAAGCAGGGTCGTCAACGCGCAGAGTGCAATATCCATGTCAAAGGCAACGATTTGTTTGCCGAGTGCGCCAGTGAAGATTTGTACGCTGCTGTGGACGAGTTGGTAGACAAACTCGACCGCCAGGTGGTGCGCCACAAAGACCGGCTCCAAGACCACCAACACCCCAGTGCCAAACGCGATTATCTGAACTGACCCTCGGAGGATGTTGAAACAGCCGCCTGTGACCCAGGCGGTTTTTTCTTAATCTGTACTGAAAAAGATATCAATATTTACCCTAGCTTGACATGCTATCTAGGTGCATAATCAGCCCCCAACCATGAACAGACTCGCTGCCATCTTGCCCCCTGCCCAAGCCCTTGTGCAGGTGGATGCCACCAGCAAAAAACGCGCTTTTGAAGAAGCCGGTTTGCTGTTTGAAAATTTGCATGGCTTGAACAGGGCTTTGGTCGCGGACAGTTTGTTTGCGCGTGAGCGACTGGGGTCAACCGGTTTGGGCTACGGTGTCGCCATTCCCCATGGTCGTATCAAAGGCATGAAAACACCACTGGCTGCCGTGTTTTTGTTGGCTGAGCCGATTGGTTTCGATGCCCCGGATGAAAAACCGGTCAGCCTGATGATTTTTTTGTTGGTGCCCGAAGCATCCACGCAGAAGCATCTCGAAATCTTGTCTGAAATCGCTGAGATGCTGAGTGACGCGGTTTTGCGCGACAAACTCAAGCAATGCCGTGATGCCCAGGAACTGCACCTGATGATCACCAACTGGCAATCTGTACAAACCGCTTGAGTTTGTTGACTTGAAGCCCACCGCCGTCAGCGCTGACGTACTGTTCGAAGACTTTCGCCAGAAACTCGATTGGCAATGGGTGGCGAGCAAGGGCGCAACCGAGCGCCATTTTGATGAAGTCGCGGTGCGCATGGCCCGCTCAGGCGCAGACCTGGTGGGCTATCTCAATTACATACACCCGTACCGTTTGCAAGTCTTAGGCGAGCGCGAGATCAGTTATTTGCAACATTCCGATCCGCAGATCGGTGAGCGCAGGGTGTCGCGCATCGTTACATTGGTGCCGCCCGTGTTGGTGGTGGCCGATGCCCAAGTGCCCACACCCGCGCTTTTGTCCATGTGCGAAGAGGCACAAATCCCCATGTTTGTGACCCACGAATCGGCCGCTTTCGTGATCGATTTGTTGCGTGCGTATTTGTCCAAACATTTCGCTGATCGAACCACGCTTCACGGTGTGTTCATGGATATCTTGGGCATGGGCGTGATGATCACTGGCGAATCGGGATTGGGCAAAAGCGAATTGGGCTTGGAGCTGATCTCACGCGGACACGGCTTGGTAGCGGATGACGCTGTCGATTTGTACCGCATCAACCAAACCACCTTAGAGGGCCGTTGCCCGGTGTTGTTGCAAAACCTTTTGGAAGTTCGCGGCATTGGTTTGTTAGACATACAAGCGATTTTTGGCGAAACCGCTGTGCGCCGCAAAATGCGGTTGAAGTTGATCGTGCATTTGGTGCGCAAAGAAACCTTGGAGCGCGATTACGACCGCTTGCCCCACGAACCCTTGACCGAAGATGTCTTGGGTATTGCGGTGCGCAAAGTGGTGATTCAGGTGGTGGCCGGACGCAATATTGCTGTGCTGGTCGAGGCGGCTGTTCGCAACACCATTTTGCAATTACGCGGCATTGACACGTATGAAAAATTCGTCTCGCGCCATCGCGAGGCCATGCAATCGAACCGCATCGATTAAGCGTTTTTGAAAGGGCAGGGCTTGCGCGTGCAATGTGCGTACAAGCTCAGCGCATGGTCGGCTATTTCAAACCCTTTGGCGCGTGCAATGCTGTGCTGGCGTTGCTCGATCTCTTCGTCAAAAAACTCCTCCACCCGGCCGCAGTCTAGGCAAACCAAGTGGTCATGGTGTTGCCCTTCATTGAGCTCATAGACCGCTTTGCCGCTTTCAAACTGACTGCGCGTGAGCAAACCCGCTTGTTCAAACTGCATCAGCACCCGGTAAATGGTGGCCAAACCAATGTCTGCGCGCTCTTTCAACACGAGGCGGTACACATCTTCTGCGCTCATATGGCGCTGACCACTTTTTTGGAACAACTCCAAAATCGTGATGCGTGGCAATGTCGCCTTCAAGCCTGTGTTTTTCAAATCGCCAATCGACTGCATGGGTACCTTTCGCAACCGTGTTTGGGCGGTGACCACCCGTCGTTACAATGCATTCATCATATCTCGCCCTATTCCCAACATGACTCCCTTGCTACCTCTATTGGCGCGCAGCTGCGGTCTATGGCTGCTGTCAACTTTGGTCGCGTGTGCATGGGTCGACGATCCCGTGGCCCGGGCCATGCGCAGTGTCACCCCCTACCGCATTGAAGTGGTGCAAGGCAATTTTGTGTCCAAAGAACAGGCGCAAGCATTGCGCCCTGGCATGACCCGTAACCAGGTCAAAGATATTTTGGGCACCCCTTTGATAGCCAGCGTTTTTCATGCTGACCGTTGGGACTATGCTTTCACTATCCAACGCAAAGGTACCCAACCGCAGCAGCGCAAGCTGTCGGTGTTTTTTCAAAACGATGCTTTTTACCGCTACGAGGGCGATGACTTGCCCAGCGAATCCGAATTCGCTGAGCGCTTGACCACGCCTGAAGAAAGAAAAAAAGTGCCTCGGCTTGAGGCCACACCGCAGGAACTGGAGAAATTCAAAGCGCAAAAGTCAGCGATCAATGCACCCGACACCCAGCCTGATGCGGCAGCCCCGCGCAAGCCATACCCTCCTTTGGAACCCGCTGCCAATTAAAGGCCCCATCCATGAATGCCTCTGCCATGTCCCCTCGCCGTATAGCCATTGCCGGTGCCGGTGGCCGCATGGGGCGCATGCTGATAGAGGCCGTGGTGCATGCCCCAGACATGCAATTGGCCGCCGCATTCGACATGCCCAACAGCCCACATCTGGGCACTGATGCCGCTGCATTTTTGGGCCATGCTGCTGGCATACCCATCACCAGCGATATTTCTTCAGGCTTGCCACATGCGCAGGTGCTGATCGACTTCACCCGCCCCGAAGGCACCATGCAGCATGTGTCAGCATGCCGCCGTCTGGGCGTGCAAATGGTGATTGGCACCACCGGGTTCAGCGATGCCGAAAAAGCCGAGATCCAAACAGCCGCGAAAGACATCGCCATTGTCATGGCACCCAACATGAGCGTGGGCGTGAATGTCACACTCAAATTGTTGCAAATGGCGGCGGTTGCCTTGAGCGACGGTTATGACATTGAAATCACCGAAGCCCACCACAAACACAAAGTGGATGCACCGTCCGGCACGGCCTTGAAAATGGGCGAGGTGATCGCCGCCGCGCAAGGGCGGTCGCTGAAAGACTGCGCGGTCTATGAGCGCTTCGGCCACACGGGCGAGCGGGTGCCCGGCAGCATTGGTTTCTCCACCATTCGCGCCGGTGACATCGTCGGTGACCACACGGTGATGTTCGCCACAGAAGGCGAGCGCATTGAAATCACACACAAGTCCGCCAGCCGCAGCACCTACGCCCAAGGCAGTTTGCGGGCAGCCAGATTTTTGGCGCAGCAACGCACTGGCTTGTTCGACATGTTCGATGTGTTGGGACTGAACACGGCACGGACGGTCGGATGAACTTGGACGACATGCTGTCTCAAAGCGATGGCCTGAGTGTCGCGGTTGCGCTGTTGTTGTTGCTGATGTCGGTGGTGAGTTGGTTCATTATTGTTTACAAGGTGTGGTTGTTGCATCTGGCGGTTCGCCACTTCGCCGTGTGTAAAGCCCTGTTTTGGCAGTCGGGCGATTGGGCGCAAGCGCGTTCCCAGTGGCTGGCGGTCGATACCCAAGCGATATTTGTCCCTTTGCTGAACGCCGTCACCCAGCCCGACCTTGGTTTGTCTGCGCAAGTGGCTGCCTCGGACCAGTTGACCCGTCGGCTGCGTGAGGGCCTGCAAGCGGTTCGTTCGCGTTTGCAATTTGGCCAAGATCTGCTCGCCACCATCGGTGCGACCGCGCCATTTGTCGGCTTGCTCGGCACCGTCTGGGGCATATTCCATGCGCTCACCAATTTGGCTGTCTCGGCCCAGTACACCTTGGACAAAGTGGCGCAACCCGTGGGCGAGGCCTTGGTGATGACGGCGGCTGGCTTGGCGGTGGCCATACCCGCAGTGGTGGCTTACAACCTGATGGGTCGTCGCTTGGCCCGTTTGGACAGCGAACTCGAAGGCTTGGCCTACGATTTGCGCGCGTTGGCCCAAGCCAAGTCGTTGCCAACACCCTGAGGCCCGGCCATGGCATTTGGAGAATTTGAACCCCGTCCATTGCACACGCCCATGGCGGATATCAATGTCACACCCCTGGTTGATGTCATGTTGGTGTTGCTGGTGATTTTTATCATCGCCGCCCCTTTGATGACTGGCGCGCTGCACATGGAATTGCCGCGGGTCGATGTGCCGGCCGGTTCTGCCAAACCGGTGCCGCTGGAAATCACCATCGACGCCGAAGGCAAGGTTTCCGTGGACGGGCAAGCCTTGCCCATGGCGCAGTTGGCGGCCGCTTTGAGCCTCAGGGCGCAGTCGGCCCAGGCCAGCGAAGTGCAATTGAATATCGACAAAACTGTCCCTTACGGGCGCGTGGCCGAAGCGATGGCTGAAATTCAAAAATCGGAGTTGCGCAGTGTGTCACTGGCGGTTCAGTCTGCTGCGCCTAAAATCGGGCCCACACCCCCGGTACCGCGCAACTGAGCGCGCACGGGGTTTCTTATTGAGCCCCATGTCACACACCGATATTTCCTCCCCGCCCCGCGCACACCCCGAATACACTGCCGCTGCCATCGAGCAAGCTGTACAAGTCGCTTGGACACAGGCCGACGTATATCGCGTGACCGAAGATCCCCACAAGCCCAAGTACTACGCATGCTCCATGCTGCCTTATCCCAGCGGCAAATTGCACATGGGCCATGTGCGCAACTACACCATCAACGACATGCTCACGCGCCATTTGCGCATGAAAGGTTTCAATGTGCTCATGCCCATGGGCTGGGATGCGTTTGGTTTGCCCGCTGAAAACGCCGCCTTGAAAAATGGTGTACCACCTGCGCAATGGACCTGCGACAACATCGCTTACATGAAAAAGCAGATGCAGGCCATGGGCTTGGCCATCGACTGGTCGCGCGAAGTCGCCACCTGTGAGCCCAGTTATTACAAATGGAATCAATGGTTGTTTTTGAAGATGCTGGAAAAAGGCATCGCTTATCGCAAAACCCAGGTGGTGAACTGGGACCCGGTTGACCAAACCGTCTTGGCCAACGAGCAAGTGATTGACGGCAAAGGTTGGCGCACCGGTGCGGCGGTGGAAAAGCGTGAAATTCCGGGCTACTACCTCAAGATCACCGACTATGCACAAGAGTTGTTAGACCATGTGCAAATTGGAAACCCCAAAGCCACGCTGCACGGTTGGCCCGACAAAGTGCGGTTGATGCAAGAAAACTGGATCGGCAAAAGCGAAGGCGTGCGGTTTGCGTTCACACACGGTATTCGGGATGCGGCAGGTCAGTTGATACAAGACGGGCGCATGTACGTGTTTACCACGCGTGCGGACACCATCATGGGTGTCACATTTTGTGCGGTCGCACCCGAGCATCCGTTGGCGCAGCATGCAGCGGCCACCCAACCCGCTTTGGCGGCTTTCATCGAAGCTTGCAAAGCCGGTGGCACCACCGAAGCCGAGTTGGCCGTGAAAGACAAGGTCGGCATGGACACGGGCCTGACCGTGACGCACCCGTTGACGGGTGAGCAGGTGGCCGTGTGGGTCGGCAACTATGTGTTGATGGGTTATGGCGACGGTGCAGTCATGGGCGTGCCGGCGCATGATGAGCGCGATTTTGCGTTTGCCTTGAAGTACCAGTTGGGGATCAAGCAGGTGGTCAGTGTGGGTGCCGCTGCGGAGACTGCGCCCAGCTTATCCGCTGGCGCTCACCAAGACAAAGTGGCAGGAGTATTCGATAACCAAGTTTGGCAAGAGTGGTACGCCACCAAAGACGGTGTTTGCATCAACTCCGGTGCGCTGGATGGTTTGCGCTTCAAAGAGGCGGTGAACAAGGTGGCTGAGTTGCTGTTGGAAAAAAATCTGGGCGAGAAAAAAACCACTTGGCGTTTGCGCGACTGGGGCGTGAGCCGACAACGCTATTGGGGCACGCCGATTCCCATCATCCATTGCGATGAACATGGCGCCGTGCCGGTGCCTGAAAAAGACCTGCCCGTGGTTTTGCCGCAAGACTGTATTCCCGATGGTTCTGGCAATCCTTTGCACAAACACGAAGGCTTTCACCAGGGCGTGGTGTGTCCGACCTGTGGCCAACCCGCCAAGCGCGAAACCGACACCATGGATACGTTTGTCGATTCGAGTTGGTATTACATGCGCTATTGCGATCCGCTCAACGAAGAACACATGGTGGCGCAAGGCACGGCCTATTGGATGCGGCAAGCCGGCGTATCGCAGGGCGGCAGCGGCATGGACCAATACATCGGCGGTATTGAACACGCCATATTGCATTTGTTGTATGCGCGTTTTTGGACCAAGGTGATGCGCGATTTGGGCTTGGTGTCTGTCGATGAACCCTTTACCCAATTGCTGACCCAAGGCATGGTGCTCAACCATATTTACTCGCGCAAAGGCGAGAAAGGCGGCGTGGAATATTTCTGGCCGCATGAAGTGCAAGACCAGCATGATGCCAACGGCAAAGTGATTGGCGCGGTGCTCAAACAAGCCAAGGGTGATTTGCCAGCGGGTACCGCGATCACCTATGAAGGCGTGGGCACCATGAGCAAAAGCAAAAACAACGGCGTCGACCCGCAAGACCTGATTGAGCGCTATGGCGCTGACACCGCTCGTCTGTACACCATGTTTACCGCGCCACCCGAAGCCACCTTGGAGTGGAACGATTCGGCGGTGGAGGGCAGTTTCCGTTTTTTGCGAAGAGTATGGAATTTTGCGCACCAGCACCGCCAGCGCATTGCCAACGGTTTGGCGGCAGGACACGTGGCTGGCTTTGGCAAGGCCGCCAAAGCTTTGCGGTTTGATATCCACAGTGTGCTCAAGCAGGCCAATTACGACTACGAGCGCATGCAATACAACACCGTGGTTTCTGCGGTCATGAAGATGCTCAACGCCCTCGAGGATGCTGAACTCAATGACACCCGCGAGGACGCGGCTGCAGTGGCTGAATGCCTGTCCATTTTGTTGCGTGTGCTGTACCCGGTGTGTCCGCACCTGAGCTCTCACCTGTGGCTGGACTTGGGTTATGACAAGGTCCATGGCAGTTTGTGGGATGCCACTTGGCCAAGCGTCGATGACACTGCGTTGGTGCGCGATGAAATCGAACTCATGCTGCAGGTCAACGGCAAACTGCGTGGCTCGCTGCTGGTCAGCCCCAGCGCAGACAAAGCCACGATCGAGCAAGCGGCCTTGGCCAGTGAAGCGTTTCAAAAGCAGTCTCAGGGAGCCGCGCCGAAAAAAATCATCATCGTGCCCGGGCGTTTGGTGAACTTGGTGATCTGACCATGCATCCCCGCCACACCGTGCCAAGTTCTCGCCGCCAATGGTTGCAGCAAGGCGTCCGCATGGGCGCAACGGTGGCGACGTTTGGGGCACTCTCTGCTTGCGGTTTTCAATTGCGCAAAGCCCCCGATTTGCCGTTCAAAACGCTCTACACCAACATCGCCGAAACCTCGCTTTTTGGGCAACTGCTCAAGCGCAATCTCCAAAGCTTAGGCAACTTGGAAATCATCACCGACGTGCGCGAGATTGAACGCGCAGATGTGGTTCTGGACATGATTCAGGAACTGCAAGAAAAGGTGATTCTCAGCCGCACATCCACGGGTACAGTGCGTGAATTCACCTTGCGTTTGCGGGTCAGATTCAAATTGCGAAGCCGCAATGGCGATGAATTGATTCCTGATTCCGAGATCGTGCAAGAGAGAGAAATCAGTTTCAGCGAAACGGCAGCCTTGTCCAAAGAGTCTGAAGAGCAACTGCTTTACCGCGATATGCGTTCAGACCTGGTGCAGCAACTGATTCGACGACTCGCCGCCGCGCGTTTGCCCTGATACTTGACCATGCAAATCGCTGCAGCACATTTGCAAGAACAGTTGGCTAAGGGCTTGCGCAGCATTTATGCATTGCACAGTGACGAGCCCTTGTTGCAACAAGAGGCGGCTGATTTGATTCGGCAAACTGCACGTGACCAAGGCTACACCGAGCGCCATGTGTTCACCGTGGCGGGTGCACATTTCGATTGGGAGTCGGTGCTGGCTGCTGCCGGTGCGATGAGCCTGTTCTCTGACAAGTTGTTGCTGGACCTGCGCATTCCTTCAGGCAAGCCCGGCAAAGAAGGCAGCGTGGCCTTGCAGGCATTGGCAGAGCGCATGGCTGATCAGCAGGACGTGTTGCTGTTGGTGTTGTTGCCTCGCTTGGACAAGACGGCCAAAAGCAGTGGCTGGTTCATGGCCTTAGACCACCACGGCGCCACGGTGCAAATCGATCCGATAGAACGTGCTGGCTTGCCTGCTTGGATTGCGCAACGCCTCGGGCAGCAACAACAACGGGTGAAAGAAGGCGAGGAAGGGCAGCGCAGTCTGCAGTTTTTTGCCGACCGGGTGGAAGGCAATTTGTTGGCAGCACATCAAGAAATTCAAAAACTGGGCTTGCTTTACCCGACCGGTGAACTGGGCTTTGAGCACATTGAACGCGCGGTGTTGAACGTGGCCCGCTACGACGTGTTCAAACTCACCGAAGCGGTACTGGCCGGGCAACACTTGCGGGTGCAACGCATGGTCGACGGTTTGCAAGCCGAAGGTGTGTCGGAAGTCTTGGTGCATTACACCTTGGCCGAAGATATTCGCAGTTTGAAGCGGGTCAAAGATGCCGTGACAGCCGGTCGTCCTTTGCCGCAAGTCTTGCGTGAGCAACGGGTCTGGGGTTTGAAAGAACGTTTGTTCGAGCGGGTATTGCCGCAACTCAAAAACGCGCAGCTGGAGCGTTTGCTGCAAAGCGCCCATCAGGTCGACGGCATTGTCAAAGGCATGAAATTGCCCACATGGCCCAGCGATAACTGGCAGGCCTTGTTGCGTTTGGCGCTGATGTTCAGCAAGGCTTGCAGCCCGCGCTGACCACAGGCAAGCGGCTGTGTTGGCTTGCTTGACAGGTTTCATGAACGCCTGCGCCTTCTCTGCCAAAATCAGCCCATGAACGCCCACACCATTCCCGAACTCATGTTGGCATTGGGCCAGCAGGCCAAGCAAGCCAGCGCCGCCATGGCCAAGGCCACCGCCGCCAGCAAAAGTCATGCATTGCGAGAACTCGCTCGCTTGTTGCGCAGCGACACCGCCGCACTGGTTGAAGCCAACCTAGAAGATTTGCAAAAGGCCAAGGCCAACGGTTTGGACGGCCCGATGCTCGACAGGCTGAAATTGACCCCGTCTATTTTGGAGACCTGTGCCATCGGTTGCGAACAACTCGCGACCATGCCCGACATCATTGGCAGCATCATTGGCATGACCCAGCAGCCCAGCGGCATACGCGTCGGGCAAATGCGCGTGCCCATCGGTGTGTTCGGCATGATTTTCGAAAGCCGTCCCAATGTCACCATTGAGGCGGCCTCATTGGCCATCAAGAGCGGCAACGCCTGCATTTTGCGCGGTGGCTCAGAAGCCTTGGCCTCGAACACCGCACTGGCGCAAAGGGTACAACAGGCTTTGCAAGTGGCGGGCTTGCCCGCAGAAGCGGTGCAACTCGTGCCTACCACTGACCGCGAAGCGGTGGGTCAGTTGATCGCCATGCCAGCCTATGTCGATGTCATCATTCCGCGCGGCGGCAAAGGTTTGATCGAACGCATCAGCCGAGACGCCAAGGTGCCGGTCATCAAACATTTGGACGGCAACTGCCACACTTACATCGACGACCCGTGTGATGTGGAAATGGCCATCCGTGTCACCGACAACGCCAAAACCCAAAAGTACAGCCCTTGCAACGCGACAGAAAGTTTGTTGGTGGCACGCGGGGTAGCGGCCACGTTTTTACCGCGTATCGGTCAAGTGTTTGCAGACAAAGGTGTAGAGATGCGTTGCTGCCCAGACAGCAAAGCCTTGTTGCAAGGCGTGAAAGGCGCGGTGCTCAAAGACGCGGTTGAGCAGGATTGGTTTGAGGAATATTTGGCACCCATCATCAGCATCAAATTGGTGGGCGGGGTAGATGAAGCCATTGCCCACATCAACCACTACAGCAGCCACCACACCGACGCCATCCTCACGCTCAACCATGTGCACGGCCAGCGCTTTGTGCGCGAAGTCGATTCAGCCAGCGTGATGATCAACGCCAGCACCCGGTTTGCCGACGGCTTCGAGTATGGACTGGGCGCGGAGATCGGTATCTCCACCGACAAGTTTCATGCGCGTGGCCCGGTGGGCATTGAGGGGCTGACGTCGTTGAAGTTTGTGGTGTTGGGTGAGGGTGAAGTCAGGGGCTTGATATAGCGCATTTGAATTCATCTTGAGCCTACGGTCCTGGATTTGGCAAGCGTGTCCCTAAGCTGTCGCTTGAAACTGTCAAAATGCCCCCACATTCAGCATTCAAACAAAACTTGACACACACATGGTTCCCCACCTCATCACTGCGCTCACTGGCCCTATCAACGAACTTGAGCAGCGCATCATCGACTCCATGCCGGCCATTGAGCGCTGGTTTCGCATGGAATGGATGGAGCACACCCCGCCTTTTTATTCATCGGTCGATATTCGCAATGCAGGCTTCAAACTCGCGCCTGTGGATACCAATCTGTACCCCGGCGGATGGAACAACCTCACGCCCGAGATGCTGCCTTTGGCCGTTCAAGCTGCCATGGCCGCGATTGAAAAAATTTGTCCTGAAGCGCGTAATTTGTTGTTGATCCCCGAAAACCACACGCGCAACACGTTTTACCTCAGCAATGTCGCGCAGCTGGCGCGTATCTTCAACATGGCCGGTTTGAACGTGCGCATTGGCTCGATCAATCCGGAGATCAAAGAAAACACCTCGATTGATTTGCCCAACGGCGATAACGTCTTGCTCGAGCCTGTGATACGCAGCAAAACCCGCTTGGGGCTGAAAGATTTTGACCCGTGCACGATTTTGTTGAATAACGATTTAAGCGCAGGTATCCCCGGTATTTTGGAAGAGCTGCACGAGCAATACCTGTTGCCGCCGCTGCATGCCGGTTGGTGTGTGCGTCGCAAAAGCATCCATTTCGCCAACTACGAAGAGGTTGCCAAGCGATTCGGCAAGATGATCGGCATCGATCCTTGGTTGATCAATCCCATGTTCAGCCAATGCGGCGAAGTCAATTTCGCCGAAGGTGAGGGCATGGAATGTCTCACCACCAACGTCGATGCCTTGCTCACCAAAATCCGCCGGAAATACAAAGAATTCGGTATCCATGAAAAACCGTTTGTCATCGTCAAAGCCGACAACGGCACTTACGGCATGGGCATCATGACGGTGCGCGATGTCAAAGACTTGGATGTGCTCAACCGCAAAACCCGCAACAAAATGAGCGTGGTCAAAGACGG
>Ga0192647_100931_pt1 | contig 19856 bp, 26 predicted proteins | sample LauGreFa1BDMLBSN_2_FD_133046 | JGI IMG/M metagenome (GOLD analysis project Ga0192647, IMG submission 133046) | Freshwater lake microbial communities from Lake Michigan, USA - Fa13.BD.MLB.SN - reassembly | ecosystem: Environmental > Aquatic > Freshwater > Lake | place: Lake Michigan, USA...
GTACCTGCCGGTTGTAGACATAATTTACTTAGTGTTGCCATGTGTTATCTCCTTAACTCCAAATCTGTGTTGATAAAAATACTTGATCGTCAAATGCGTCAAACCCGGTTCCTGAAGAAGCCGCAGTGATCCGACCTTGCTGATCTACTGTAATATTTGTAGCAGTATAAGAACCTGGTGTTACTGCTGTATTAGCTATTTTAGCAGCCGTAATAGAGCCATCAGCTACTGTTATAGTAGCGCCGGCAGCAATCAATACCCATCTAGTGCCATTATAAGACCATGTTTTACCACCAGCTGCGAAAGTATCACCTGATGCTGGACTGTCTGGAAAATTTAATGCCATATACCCTCTATAATACTTGTTTATTTAAAATATTGCAAGTTGCAATTACGATAATCTACTTCTTAAATAAGCGCATTCAAGCGCCAAAGCCTCTTCGTAACGAATTCCATATCTGTTGCCAGCCGCCTGGAATTGTTGAACTATACCAACACCATCTTCATACTTCTCCTCTTTTTCATCCCATTCATCATAACAGAGAATACCGTATGCAAAAGGATCAATACCTTCAGCCTCAAACGCTTCCTTAACTCTTTGAGCAACTAACCCAATATGCCATCTAGCCCCGTCACCTTTTTTCACAACAGCATCTTTGAATTTAAATTGCTGGTATTCAATATTTCCCCAAGCACGAAGAACTGCGGAGTCAATATCTTGAATTTGCTCTTTTTCTCTCTCATCAGAGGTGTTAATAGTTCCTGTTGTTGCATAAACAATTGTCCATCTGCGTGAAGGACCTCCAAGAGTGTATTCGTCATCATTCCTTGGGCGCAAGGTTTGTGTATCAGTATTTGATGCAAAGAAAGTTACGGTTGCAGTCCCATCAGTTGTTGTACCACCGCTTACTTGAATTCTTGCATCATAATCGTTTACCGCCTCAGTATTACCTGAAGTATGGATATCTGCATACCAAGTTGCTGCAGTGTTCTGCTTACCAAGTTCCATCGTTCCATCGGCACGAAGAAGCGCAGAGCGCTGACCACCTACATATGAATCCAAAACATTTGTGCCGCCCGTATAGTACAAACCGGTATCAGCATCATCTACTCGCAAACCAACGAAACCTGAACCACGGGCAACAAAGAAACTTTGAACTTTGTATGTTCCAAGATTTACAGCATCAAAACCCCACACATAGTGCGAACCACCAGAAGCAGCAGTTGATGCCTCTTTATTATCAACAAGACCCAATTCAAAACCTGTCATCGCTGAGGCGTGTGAGTTGGCATCCATCAAAACATTTGCATTATGTGCCCACACTTTTGTAAATGGGTTTACATAAGCAGTTGCTGTTCCAGATGGTGTAGAAGCAGATTGAACTGTGCCGTTAGCTAGATACCAACCTTCAACTGTAATACTTGTACCGTTAGCAGCCCAATCAGTTACAAACCCACTAAACTTTGTTGGACTATGGGCAGTATCAATAATCATTCCCTTGCGCAACAATTTTAAATTTGTAGAACTTATTGCTGAAGCCGGAACAACCGTAGTAGCAGTATATGTTGCGCCAGCCAATGTTAATGTTGGTGCTGGAGCGTATACATCAGCAAACATTGAAACAGCATCCCTATCTGTATAGGTAGAAAGATCTGCTTCATTTGCTAACCCAAGAACTTCAGCGGCATCATTATAATTTGAACCATTCGGATACAAACGAACAGCAAATCCGGTTGCGTTATCTTCATTACCAAATGGCGCTTGCGTAATTCTTTGCCCATGACGAAGAATCTCGCCATTCAAATATTCTGTATTTAAGATACGAGCACCTCTATCTAGCACCCAAATAACTTCACGCCCACCTGTATCAACTAAGCTTGATAAAGCATAAACGCCATCTGGAACTGTTACAAAAACAGAATTAGCTCTTGTAATACCGTTATCAGAAAAAGTTACAGCCCCAGTTCTTGCTTGAGCAGCATTAGAGAAAGCTGTGGTGTTATCTGTTGTTCCGTCACCAACAGCACCATAATCAGAAACAGAAACAGGCAAAGATGTTTTGTTTACTTTTGTGTCCAATTGTGTCTGAATAGCCGAAGAAACATTATTTAAATAACTAAGTTCAGTAGATGAAACATCACCAATCGTTGTAGTGCTTGGAAGAACAATGTTTCCAGTAAATGTTGAGTTAGCAAGTGTTGCATAGGATGTAAGTGAACCGCTGGATGCCGCAGTGATTCTTCCTTTGGCATCAACGGTTAAGTTTGAATATGTATAAGAACCGGGCGTTACAGAAGTGTTTGCAATTTTTGATGAAGTAACTGCAGCATTTGCAATTTTTTCAGATGTAACAGCATCTGCTGCTAGTTTTGATGTAGAAACCGAACCATCAGTGATATCATTTGAGGCAACGGCAATTGAGCCGACAGAGCCTTCTAGTTCCCAAAAATCCCCACTCCACACATATATTCGTGAATTAACTGCATAAGTGTCTCCTATTGTTGGGGATACTGGAAATGAAATTGCCATTACTCTTCAATCCAAGCTTGTGATGGCTCATCCCAGTAGTAAAATTTATTGTCATCAGGATACGGGATAGGCGAGACCCATTCAGTAGTTTGTTCATTAAGAGACCATGACGGAAAAGGTTTTGGAGCAATGTATGCATCTAGTGATGAATTATATGTATAGCCGATTCCAGCATAACGAGCACGGATATTGTTGTTGTAAGATGTTTGTTTCCATGTCCCGCCAAAGTGATTACGGCAGAATTCAGCACCTACAGCTTCTGATTCATTACCATTTTCATCTTTACAATCATTATTGTGTACGACAATAACTCGTAATACAATATTGTCTTCTCCAAGTTCTGCAAAATGTGCCATAGATTTTCTCCTTAGAATGTTATACTACCAGAAGCGGTAAATGTATAAACTCTATAACCTGTTGGGTTTGTGACTGTTGGTGAACCGGTTGTTGCTGTTGCTAATGGCAAACTATCTGGATAGCGAATAATAACCACACCCGAACCGCCGCTACCACCGAATGTGCCTGTGTTATAACCTGGGTCAGTGTTTGTCTTACCGCCACCTCCACCGCCAAGATTTGCTGTGCCTGCCGTACCCGATGAAGGAACTCCAGCACCGCCTGCACCACCACCACCAGCACCACCAGCGCCTGGGGTGTTTTGCGAGTCACCAGGTCTAAATCCTCCACCACCGCCACCGCCACGAGTTACCGAACTGCCTGTAATGCTTGATGCTGAACCTGCACCACCAACACCACAAACTGATGAACCACAGTTCCCACCAACAGCTCCAGCGCCACCACCGCCACCACAACCACGACCAAGACTAGAACCGCCATTAAAACCTTGAACTGGTGAAGCCGTGCGAGTTCCGCCACCAAATGAACCCTCACCTACACCGCCACCACCTGAACCACCGCTAAGACCAGCAGAAGCGTTACCAGCACCACCACCGCCACCAGTGGAAGTAATTGATGCTAGAACAGAATCGCTACCGTTGCCACCAGCGCCTGGGTTATTCACCGATGCTCCTCCAGCGCCAACTGTGACTGTATGGGCAACACCTTTTGCAAGCACTAATGCTGTTTCTAAAGTTCCACCACCACCGGTTGCAGTAACTGTGCTACGCAAACCGCCTGCACCACCGCCACCGCCACCGTAAGTATTATTGCTACCAGCACCACCGCCGGCAAGAACTAAATAATCAACTGTTACTGTCATACTAGGCCAATTACTACCACTTACGGCAATGTATTGATCTTTTAAATCCCACACTCCACTTGCTGAAGTTGTGGATGGAAACTGTGCCATTAGCTAATTTCCTCGTATGAACACACCGCCTCAAGATCAGAGTTTGCTGACGCTGTTAACCGAAGAGAGTCACCCTCTTCTAGATAGAAAGATTTGTTAATAACATCTAAAACCGCATCTGCTGGAACAACAACAGTGTTCACGATACGATACGCAGTTGATGAACGAAACAAATCAACGGTAACATCTGCGTTATTTGTACCGTCAACATTGGAAACATAAAGGGCATTAACTTTAAAAACTTTGCCTGACGCGGCACTGTTAGTAACGATTGCTGTTGCAGAAGTTGTTACAGCCTGAACCGCTGTTTTGCCTGTAATCGTTGTTACGCCTACTATATTTGGTGCTGCCATAAATTCTCCTTAACCGCCAAAAACAATCGCCATAGCAATTGCCTTACCAGTTGTTGCGTAAGTTGTGGGTGTACTCCATTTTAAACCAGTAGCAGTGCTTGTGTCAACTGTAAGCACCTGATTGTTTGTTCCTGTTGCTAGTTTAGAAACAGCATTGTCTCCTGTACCAACAAGCAAATCTCCTTTAGCATCAATTGTGCTTAACAACAAATCAAAAGGCGCTTGCCCTACTTCAACCCAAGCACCATCATAATAAACAAAAGTTGCTCCAGATGTTGAATTAAACCATATTTGCCCCAATGCTGGTGCTGCAGGAGCTGTATCAGAAACCATCACCACCATTCCGCCACCGCCACCAATCTCAATCCATTGTGAATCGTAGTAAACATTAGTAGCACCAGAGCTTGAATCAAACCAGAATTGACCGATTGCCGGAGAACTTGGGGCTGAATCAGAAACGCTTGCAAGGCCAGGAGCGGCACCAATTTCAATCCATTGAGAATCATAATAAACGTAAGTTTGGGCTGTATCGGACTCAAACCACACTTGCCCCGCTACAGGAGAGCCTGGAGCGGTCTCAGAGATAGTTGCACCACCTGCACCAAGGTCTGTATATGTGCTTCCGTCATTTGTGAATTGCCATTTATCAGTAGATTCATTCCACCGAATTTGAACATTTGTGGATGTTCCTCTTTCAACTTCAACACCGGCATTTAATGTAGGTGTACTAGTTTCTCCAGAATTAAGCAAAATAAAATTATCTTCAACATTAAGATTTGCGGTATTAATTGTTGTTGTATTACCACTAACTGTTAAATCACCCGTAACTGTAAGATTGTTGGCAATAACAACATTAGCTGGCAAACCAATTGTTACTGTAGCACTTTCGCTACCAGAACCACTAACGCTAATTTCGTTTGCTGTTCCAGCAATTGTTGCAATATAATTACCAGCTGTGTCTGTGCCGAGATCAATTACATCATTTACCCAAATTGAACCGTTATATTTAAGAAACTGTCCAGATGCGACAGTATTAGAAATAGAAACATTATGAAGCTCATCAATCTCATAACCATTTTGTGTAGCTACATAAACAATGCCATTGTTTGATGCACGAACAACAACGCCAATAAACACAAGATGGTCTGGGGCAATTGGTTTGACTGTTGTAAATAAACCATTATCTCCAAGCCATAAAACATCACCAACTGAATATCCCGTTGAGAGATCAACTCCATCAACATAACCACGAGTAACAACAGGACCATTTTGTGATGTAGCAATATTTGCAGCAACAATTCCAATTGTTTTTGAAGATGTTGTATCAGATGTATAGTCTGCTCTTTTAACAGAAGCATGATCACCAGTGCCTCCAAAAAGATAAACAACAGTGCCTGTTGTTAATGTATTTGCTTCTGCATTTCTAACATACGAAACAAGTGGAATATGACTATTAACCCATTGTGTTCCGTTGTAGCTTAAACCTTGAAATTCTTCAGGAGCAGAAATTGTAACATCGGTTAAACCACCGAGGGTATCTGCGTTTTCTGCTTCAGAGAGTAATGACCTGTTAAGATCAGGCATACTCTACACCGCTAATCGTAAATGTTACTGCATTCGCTGTAACCTGTGTTGCATGAATTGAGCTATTAGCAGGTACGACTATTGATGTATTGTAGAAAACAACATTATTTGCCAAAACATTAACATTGCTAATAATTCTGTTACTTGCAGAAACAGCTGCGCCATTAACGAGCAGATGAATACTACATACTGCATTTGATGAAGTCGTATTGCACAAATTAATGTTTTTAATAATTGAATAGTTACCAACAGTATTTGCTACTGAATAAACATTGGACCCAGCTCCAACATCAGAGCCTACATAAAAACTCTTAGGAATTAAATTAGCCATTTAGACCCCCATCCATACTAAAACTTCATTATCATAAGTTGTTGTATTCATATCTTGTATAACTATTGCGTCAAGAACATGATCTACAAGTGCTCCAGAGTTATGAGCAACAGCAGTTGTGCCATCATATCCTCTTTGAGATACTGTAAAAACATTAGTTGATCTAGACGAAATTAAAACTTTTTCTTCTGCAGCAACACCGCGATCAATAACTACAACAAAAGGATTACTACCGTTTGGATAAGTAGAACCGTCTACTACTGTAAAAGAAGTTGCGGAATTAGACAATGAAGAAGCTAATGCTGTCTGCAATACTGCGCCGTTAAATTCTCTCCGCAACATGATATCTCCTTAATCTATGCTGATATCAAGATCGCCTGTAGCAATTCTTAAAGTATCTCCAGCATCTGTTGTTTTATTCGTAGTCAAAGTTCCATAGACAAGCATATTGCCTGATGTCAAAGCATCAAATACAGCAATAGCAACTGTTGTTGCAGCCGGCATTCCAGTAAAATCAATATTTGCGCTATTAGATGTTGCACCGCTTGATGCTGCTGTAAAAGTAGCTGTTTGGCGAGCATAACTTCCACCAGTAACTTCTGTTCCACCACCAGCATCTGTTGGGGCAACAGTAAATAATGCAATATAAACAGGAGATGGCATAGTGTATGCCGTAGTCCCTAAAAAATGATCCAAAAGTTTATTTTCTAAATAATTTGTTAAATTGCCAGCCATCTGTTAACCCTCCTGACTATTATAGTATACTTCTTTTTCTTCATCACTAGGTAATCGGAAGTTTTGAAGTCTTAATAGCAAATTTGCTTCTTCGGCAGGTATTTCCGCCATTCTGTTTTCTTTTGAAAACTTTAAACCGCTTTTTGTAACATAACCAGCACCACTTTCAAAATAAACTAAAATATTAGTGTCTGAATTTGATTTGATTGTTTCTTGTTCTACATTTTCTTTTTTAACATTTTTTTTCACAGGTTGTTTTTTAAGTGGAGCAACATTTTCGCTTTTTACAATATTTTCTTCATTTGTCATATATATATCCTATCATCAATATGTAATTAAATCAATTATACACAATTATGGCGGGGAGGTTTAACCCTGCCCCGCCATTAATTGCTACCTAATTCAAATTAGAGTGTACGAAGTTTTACGTTCTTTGCAATAACATAGGATTCAAGATTTTCTACGTTAGCTGCAATTCGCATAAACTGAGTGTACTCAATTGAGTCAGTCTTTGGTTTAAATTGACGATAGAGAGTAATATCGCGGTGAATACCAACAACTCGGTTGTTGGGGAATGTAAGCTCTACATAACCGTGATTACCTGCTGCGCCCGAATAGTCACCAGAAACTGTTTCTGGCATCAAAGGCACTTCAACTAGAGGAATGCCGTATGGCGACAATCCTGTTGCACCAAGTCCACCAGTGGATCTTACTCTGCCATTGAAGAAAGCATCATCACCAAAAGTTGAACCTGGCGATGGGGCTCCTGCTGTTGCTACTGTTGCCGAGTTTGGATTCTGAAGGCTGAAGGCTGTGTCTTGTACGACTGCCGAACCTGTAAAGAATCTAAGCTCGTTACGGCGTTGCAAATATTTGTTTGGCATGTTGCGAAGAACTCTGTCGTATGATGCACGAGAAATGTTGTTTCCGCCCTCATCAACTACTGTTCCACCAGCCAAGGCCTTCTTAGTAAAACCATCAAGGGCTTTAAGAAGTGAGTTGCCTGAAGATGTGTTGCCACTAATCAACAAATCATCCAAATCGTTAGCTGTTTGACGAGCCATGATTTGAGCAAGGTGATCTTCAAGAGAAGCACCCTCAATGTTGTCTTCCAACGACTCAGTTGACATAGCCCAATCAAGACGAAGCTTAACGCTTGTAAGAGTTACCTTTGTGAAGGTAACTGCTGCGTTTGTGCCGTCATCTGTGACTTCAGTTGCTTTTGCCAAAAGGCGAGTACCAACAGACACTTTGTCAATGTCCATTGATGGTGTGCGCATACGCACGACTCTTGAGTTTTGCATAAGGACAGATTGATCCACTACAAAATCAATAAACCTGTTTGATTGCGCTGGCGCAAGCAAACCATGTGAAGAAGTAATGCTGGTGCCTGCGCCTCCAGATGTTACTTCGTTAGCTTTTGCTAAAATTTCTTCTTGTGTTGCCATAGTAAATTTCCTCCTTACCTTATGACTTATAACCCAAAGACTCAATAAGGCTTTGGTCTAAATATACGTTTTTCCAGAATGATTCTGGTTTGGCTTGTGATTTTGCAATCTTTTCGCCATCCTCATCGTCTTCAGGATCTACACTTTTCTTTACAGCTCCAGCGTGAGCAATTTGCTCAACTTTTGCTGTTTGCTCTTCAAGAGCAACTTCAGTTGCAGCCAGCTTTGCAGCCAGCTCTTCTTTCTGAACTTCAACGCTCTTGGTGACTTCTTCAATCTTAGCCGAAACACTTGCATCAACTTCCTCTTTGAAAGATTTTGCAAAATCAGTTAGCTTCTGATCAATTACTGCACCAAGTGCTTCTTTAAGAACTTCAATATCCATTTCTTGTTCCTCCACTTGTTCAACACTAACTTCATCTTCAATCAAAGCTTCAGTTGCGTGATCGGACTTTTCCAGTCCTAAGTCTTCTTCTGGATTATCAACAACCCAGTTAATAAATTTCTTAATTAAAGATAGTCTATTATCTGTCAATGTTTTTTCCATATGAATTACCTTATCATAGTTTACATCATTATGCAATTCTTTTCCACCACTTTCAATTTCTTTTTCTGTATTTTCATTTTCTGATTTTTTCATATTTTTATATCTCTCCAATAACCTTCTTCCTTTTGCTGCTAAAGCAGCTGCATCTTCCGCATTTTGCGGAACAGGCTCACCCCAAGCTCTTGCTGATAAAGCAAGCCTTGTTGGTCTACCTTTAGAATCTTTCATCGGTCCAGATGGGTTTGTAAAAAATCTTGTTAAAAATGACCCTTTACGGCGCATTTTTTCAGGAGTATCAGCTGGCCCTTTGACACCTGGTTTTAGGTTTGCCCCTTCGGTTTGCTTAAAGTGCCTTCTGCCGGCAGCAGTCAACCCGCCTTTAGGGTCTTTCAACGGAGCCTTTTTTGCTTTTTCAAAATCTGGGTCAAGAACATAATCCAAATTGCCTTCTACATTTCTTTTTACAAGATCAATTGTTGCAAGAGCATTCGCTGGATTATCAACAAGACTTAATTCGCCCAACTCGTATTCCTTAATAACATTAATTGGTCTATTGTTATGAAGTTTTCCAGCAAGAATTTCTTTTTTCATAATTTTTCCGCCAATAGAAAAAGCACGAAGAGTTCCATCAAGAATTTTTTGCCAAGTAGACTCAGCACCTTTTGAAATATAAGCCTCTACTTCAATAGCGTTATATTCTCTACCGTCAGCATCTTTCATTTTAATTGGCTTATAGCTGATAGCTTTCCCAACAGCAATTGGAGCATGCATCTCTCTGATATTTCCTTGCCAGTTTTTGAAAGCAATTTCTGACGCAGCAAAATCAACAACATCATTTGATTTGTCAACATTGTCTGCCGTAGCAATGCCGGAAACTATTCGTTGTTCTTTTTTAATCATGCTGATTGGAAAAGAAAAATTAAGATTATCCATATGTATTATCTTACAGTATATTATATTATTTTAATATATGCAAATTAAGCAACAGCATATACTGCCAAAGTAACTCCAGCAGTCATAATTTGAAATTTAGTGTAATCACCTTCTATTTCAACATAGCCTCCACCGCCATCTTTGGCTGGGATAATCACTTCATGCGGACCGCCATTTAATTTTACAGTTGCCGCTGTAGTTGCATGGGTGTTGTAGAAATGAATACAACTAGTATGTGCGTTTAAAGAAACAACCCCGCCAGTACCGCTTGCGCTAGTAGCTGCGGTGTTGGAATAAACAATTCCGTTTTGGTAACTCATTCAGAACCTCCTGTGGTATCTTGTACTTCGCCTCTCTCGGCTTGGTCCCCAGATTCTCGCGGGTCTGAAGAGCCTTCTGGCGTATCAGAACGAGCATTACGGGGTTGAGCTGAGATGTTATTAGAATTTCCAACCGGAGCTCCTGGCCCAGATTGTTCTTTCTTAATTTTTGTTGGGAACGGTAAAGGCGCATCTCCGTCTGCTCTTTCGGGCAAACCAAGTGTTGAGCGAACTTCGTTTGGTGACAAAATTTCCGTTCTTAAATATCTATCATTAATTCTAGATTGAATATCTTCATCAATCAAATCAATACGTTTAAATCTAAATTCAAGCAAATCTGAAAATTCAGCAATAATCCTATTTAATCTTTTTTCAATAATAGCTTGATCAGGTCCAATAACTTGAGTTTTAAAAGTTTTATCAGCATCGCGGGAAACTGCAAGGTTAGCATTATCATAAACTCCAACTTTTGGAGCCGGGACCCTGTTGGCTACCAAAATCTCATCACGATTACTCTTACGGTATTTATCAAAAGAAGAATCTTGCACACCTGCTTCAAGTTTTTCAAACCGAATATCACTATCCGAACCTATAGATGAAGGTATTGGAATAACCAAAGTCCCATGATTGCGACCTTTTACTTCTTTTCTAAAATAATTAATTAATTCTTGTTTTGATTTATTGCTAAGTTTTGCACCCTTAAGCACAATTGCATAACGAGGAATTGCTTTATTTTCAAAATAATCAATATTGTACTCTTTAGCAAATTTATCACCAACAATAGCAGCTGCTGCAGAAACAGAAGATGGAATACCGTAATATGTATTTTTGGGAGAATATGTCTTAAAATGAATTATTTCATTAGGAACAGGGTCGTTGTTAATTGGGTCTGGCGTTTCTTTATCTCCATAATTTCTAAAATAAACTGCAGTTATTTTATTACTATTTGCAATTTGCACATAACCATCTCTTTTTCTTCTAACGCGAACAAGAGTACCTGGAATATGTCCAATATAACCGATTTCTCCAAGATTGTTGCGACCAATCTCCATATATCCGTTTCCCATAGTTAAAACATCTTGCCAAATTTTTATCATTGTTTCCAAAAAAGTTTCTTCAATATTTACATTTTCAAAAATCTCTTCTAATCTTTCTTTTTCTTCTTGAAAAGCCTTGCGAATTCTATATCTTTTTTCTTCATCATCAGAAGCTTTTTCTATTTTTCTTTTTGCTTTCATATTCTCTACAAACTCAAAACCAAGCCCAACTGTATTCATAACTCTTGCAGAAACTGACGCATTATGAATTGCACTTGAATCATAAAGCCCAGCCAAAACATCTAAATCATATGGCGGAGACACAACATCATAAAGCGTATATCCATCTAAAGTTAAAGGATCAATCCATTTAGATTTTGTACCATCAACGCCTTCAAACTTTTTTGAAAGTTTGTTGACTTTCCTTTTCATTTTTACAGAAAGATTTTCAAAATTAACTTTCATAAATGGATCATCTGCAGTAATTTCGGAATCGTGAGGATAATAGGATAAATCGTCAATCTCATTATTAACTATTTCATCTTCAACATGATAAGTTTTCTTTTCCATCTTTACCTCTTTTCTAAATTATCAAAATCATCTTCAAATGGATCTGGGATTAAACCATCGTACATTCTTGCTATTTGATCTTCTCTTTCTGACTGACTTACTTTTCTTGCTCCATGAATCCAAGCAACATAACCCTCTTCACTCCCAGACCAATATTTACCGGCTTCAGCAACTTTTTTTTCAATATTTGGATCATCAACAAAACCTTCTGCAGATAAAGCATTGCCATCTGCATCCATTAAAGCTTTTCCGTTAGGCAAAACCCAAATACACACCCCCCAAGTTCGTGGGGGTACCCAAATTTTTTGTTTTTTAACAACATCAAGTTCCATTTAGATACAAGTATACACGATTTTCGTTAAATAGTGTACATTTTTTTCTTTAAAACGTTCTTTTTGGTTATTAACGAATCGGACAAGCACCAGTTGAGCATTCATCAAGTTCTAACATTAAACCAGATGGCATCTGTTGTATCTCTACAGAAAAATCTAACTTAGATAATATTTTATTATATTCATCTTTTGTTATTTCTTCATATGGAGGCAATAAAAAGTTATGCTCTACATGTAATAAAAATGATACCGACTTAATACCGTTGTTATAATTTTTGCTTAACCATTGTTTTATGTCAGATAATTCTTCTTTTCTATAATACACAGTCACAGAAACGGCATTGTCAGCCCAAATAGTTTGCATTTTTTTAACCCATTCAAGTTGTTCTACTGCTGTCATATTTTTTGCCAAAACAGAACCCTCAGGAGATTCACAAGGAAACTCAACGACATATTTGGTATGATCTTCTCTGCCATCAATACCAACATCCCAAACAACCTTATATCCTCTTTTACGACACAAAGCAACTAGAGGGTCAACAGAGCTAAAACGAACCCTACGAATATAGTAGCGAGCAAAAGCAGGATGTATTCCGGGAGTTACTCCTGCAAGCAATGAAAGTGTACCAGAAGGTTGAACTGTTGTTAACCTAATTGAATTATTCCAATTTTTTTCTTTACTATATTTTTTATCATATTCTTTAAGAAAAGAATAAACTTCAGAAAGCCAATTAATTTTTTCTTCAGAACATTGTAAAATGCCAGTAACTGATTGACCAAGCCTAGCGTTTTTATGAACAATTGTGTTTGTTTTTTCATACGGATAAGAAAGCCTAGTTACTTGTTTTTGAATCATGTAAAGAAGTTTTGAAATTTCTTTGAATTGCTCAATAGACTCAACATTGGGTAAAAATATTGTTGCTAAATTACAAGATTCCCCGTCAGCAAGAGCAATTTCGGCACAAGGGTTAAACCCATCTATTGATGGATCCAAAGATTTTTCACCAAGCCTTCCATAATTTCTAGCAAGTTTTCTATTAACCAAACCATATGGTTCTCCAGAGCCATCATAACCTTTCCACAACTCTGGCATAATTTCATCGTATGAGTCAGCATAAATTGAATTATTGCTGTTTGCTCTCCATCCAGGCACATTTCCAGATGACCAGTTTTTAGCCCTTAAAAACAAAACATCGTCAGGATCACCAATTGCAATTTGAGCCGAGCGCCTAGACGACCCAGACACAACAACTCTTCCAATAATATTGCAAATATCTAAAACATCAATTGAACGAAGTTTTTTACCAACTCTTTCATTTAAGATATTACAAATATCAGTAATGCCATCAACCAAAGCACCAGGGCCAGATGCTGTACCGCCAAATGTTTTGACTGGTGCTCCAAACTCACGAATTAAAATAGTTGAGTATGTAAAAGATTTCCCAGTAACAAAATAAGATTCAAGGACTTTGTGTAGCAATTCTCTCCAACCTTGTCTTGAATCAGGAATAATAAAATCAGCATCGTTACTTCTTTCTGATTTAATATACAAAACTTGTTTTACTTTTGGCAAATCATGAATTTTTGAACGCTCTACTGAGAAACCAACACCGCCACCAAGCATCAAGTAATCAAACAACAATTCAAAGTCTTCAATTTTTTCAATATTTGTAAAAAAACAATTATTTAAAGATGTCCCAGAAAATTTTTGAACTAAAGGTGTTCCAAGTTGCCAAAGCGATCTGCCAGCAACACTACATCTTAAATTAAACATATGATCAAACAAAGACTCTGCTTCTTCTTTTGTAAAAGGAACTCCAATTTCAACAGCTCCATTTATAACTCTAGACAAAGTTTCAACCCAAGTTTCGTTTCTCTCAGAACCTTCAACTTTTCGGCTATAGGTTCGCATATAAACAACTTCACCAAGACCACCAAAACCCCACGGTGCTTGTTTTTTTGTATATGGCAATAAAAACTCAGCAGACAAAATAGACATTTAACCTCCAATAATTGTAATTAATAAGTTTACCACTTTAAAAAATATAAAGACTTAATTTTACTAGGGCTTAATTATTGAATTTTCAAAAAACTCAATACGCTCAATGACTTTATCAGCAATTGCAGCCCAAGATTGTTCTTTGTGAATTATTTTTGCAGACTTAATTGTGTATTTTTTAAATTCATCATAATGATCTACAACATTTTCCATTAACTCAATAAGATTTTCTAAATTAGGATACGCCCATTGCCCGGTATCTTCACCATAAAAATTATTATTCCAAGAAGCTTCTCCATAAGTAGATTCTAGTGGAATTGAATAGTGAGCAAAATCTTTACACCCTGTTGCGTTTGTGACAATTGTAGGCATACCTGTTGCTATTGCTTCAAAAGGAATCATTCCAAACCCTTCACCCATTGTTGGATAAATCATGCAATGACATTTGTGATATAAGGCAACTAAGTCTTCAGTAGATAGATCATAAGATATTCCAATAATTTGAGGATGTTGAGTTGCTGGAACAAGTTTTCCATCAACATAAGCTTCTGCCAAACAAAAATTGTTATATTTTAATATTAACCTAAAATCATTGTCGCCTTCGTATAAATCTAAAAAAGCATCTACTGCCATTTGAGCATTTTTCCTTTTACTGTCTCCACCAACATGAAGAAAGTTAAAAGTTTTAGTAATTTCTCTGTCAATAATTTTAAATTCTGGGTTGATTCCGTGAGGAATAACGTGAACATTTGTATGAACTTTATTTTCCAAATAAATATCTTTAACAAAATTAGATGTCGCCCAAATCTCATCTTGAATTTGCATATTAAATTTCCAACCATTTGGAATTTTTGTAGATTCCCAAGGGGTGTATCCAACTTTGTAATAATTTCCAGATTGATAATAATAAGGCTGGCAAAAATTAATGTGATATGGAATATCGTTTTTGTTATAAAAAACTGCAACTTCTTTTTCACGAAGAGCAGCAATTAGTTGAAGTGCGGCAATGCTGTACCCTTGAGAGTACCAATTAACACCGCTAACATCTTTAGCGCTAGGCGTAAACCAACTAATTTTTTTCATTAATGATTAATCTTTCTTTTGTTTGTTTTTCTGAATGGGTTTATCTGTTTCATTTATATCAAAACATTTTACACCATTAGCCATCAATTTATCAGCTTGTTCTTCAGAAATTTCAGAAGTAACAGGCATGTCGCTAAATAAACATCTTGTAGCTGCCAAATAAAAATCACTAATTTTTGTAATGGTTATGTAAGAAGGATCAACAATTGCAGCACCGCTGTAATCATCAGATTCTACAATTGCTATAATTTTCATAACGCAAGTATATCATCGTTTTTGTTCTCAGACGGACAATGCTTAGTATGCTTAGTATGCTTAGTATATTTAGTATTTATTGATTAATTAGTTTTTTTGGCATGCTATCGCACGCCAGTATACTAGTATACAAAAACAAATTTCAAGTCCAAAAAAATATTTTTTGCAAGTTGATTTTTGCAAATCCATGTGCAAGAATGTTGGGTATGAAAAAAATTATTGTTTTTATTGTATATCACTTAATAATGGGATTTCTTCTCAAGTTCAGCATACAGTCCGGCTTTGATCACAATATTGGAATGATATCTGCAGTTGGTTTTTCTGTATTCATTAATGTGTTGATTGTAATGTTTAAAAATGCTAACAACAAATAACTATTCTTTTTTAAAAAATAAAAAAGTTTTATTATTAAGTGATACAGGAAATCCTTATAAATATTTAATTGATTTTATCCCAGAGTTAAATAACTCTAAAATTTATATTTATGTTTCTCCAGCATCTACTTCAAAATTTATTAGATTATTTGTAAAACAAAGTTTAAACAAAAAAGTTAAAATTATAAAAGATAAAAATTTTTCTATGTTTTACAATAATAAAATTAAAGATTATTATGTTTGTATTTTTTTTGGAAAAAACAATACAAAAGAAACAGCGGCTTTAAAAAGATTAACAAGAGATATGCTATTATTATACAATAACATTATAGTTATAACAGAAAGTGGAGTAGATTACGATGAGGATTATACCGTTTGATGGAGATCAAGAACTAGAAGATATTTCTAGTTTAGCAATTTATATAAAAGCTGTGCCTTTTGAAAAATCGTTTGTACCTGCTTTTTTTATACAAACTCCTTCCGATGATTACGACATGGAAATTGAAGAGTTAAATGCGTTAATGGATGGCGTTGAAATTGCTCAAAAATCTATTGATAATATTATTGCTTATATTTTAAGGCAATCATATTTAGAAAAAAATAATAAAAATAATTATAAAATAGATATAGATGATGAAGATGAAGAATAATTATTATGATTTGATAAATCAAGGCCATATTCTTGGCGGATTAATAGATGATTTTTGTTACCCAGAAAAAATTTGCCCTTATTGCTTTAAACCCCTTGTCCCTGTGCAAGCAATTCATTGGATAGAAGACAAGTTCCAGTATAAAGCTTTATATTTCTGCTCATACGCTGAATGCCCTGTTTATGATGAAGGCGCTAAAAAAGCATATGCAAGAATTTATTATTCTTCAGAACAAGCATATGTTGAATTTTCTAATGTGCAAATGCCGGTTCAAAGATGGGAACAAGCAGATGTTGTTAGTATTTACAAATAGTGTGGTAAAATTATAAGACTATGCCTGTTCAACCATGCTCAAATCAAGGGAAACCTGGGTATAAGTGGGGAGAGCAGGGCTCTTGCTACACATATACTGCTGGCAATGAAAAATCAATGAAGGAAGCTAAAAGCAAAGCTCAACTTCAAGGCCTTGCTGCGCGTTTAAATGGCTATGAAGAAAAAGCCAACGAAGTTTCAACATCATCAATGGGATCAGGGTTAAAAAATCCTCAACAAGGGTATCCTAAAAAAAAGAAAAAACCACAAGAAATTTTTAATGACATTGAAAAAAGTTTAGATCGCTGGTTTAAGGAAAAATGGGTTGATATTTCAAGACCTAAAAAAGGCGGAGGATTTGAGCCCTGTGGAAGAGCCGATGCTAAAAGTGGAAAATATCCTAAATGCGTTCCAGCTGCTCAGGCTGCAAGAATGACACCAGAGCAGATTCGTTCGGCTGTAAACAGAAAAAGAAGAGCAGAGTCTACTGAAACAAGAGAAGGTAAAAAACCTATTTATGTTTCAACAGATGTTGAGAAAGCAACGGTTAATGTACCAACTAACCCGGCTTTGTATGCTCGCGTAAAAGCTGAAGCAAAAGCAAAATTTGATGTTTATCCTTCAGCTTATGCAAACGCATGGCTTGTAAGAGAATATAAAAAAAGAGGAGGAGGTTACAGAACAGTGTCTAAATCAATTGATGATTTAAATAAAGTTGCTGAGGACTTAGCAGAAGAAGAAGCGATGCTTGCTGATGCTTTAATTGCTATAGCAACAATGCATGGTAAGTTTAATGAAGACGAAACCGGCATTTGGGCGGGATATGACAGCCCAGACGAAAATGACGTTAAAGACATTGGGGTAAAATGCGCTAATTGTGTTCTTTATGAAGGCGATGGAGTTTGCAAAATTATTGCTCAAAATGTAGAAGATGAAGGTAAATGCAGATTTGCTATTATCCCCGATGGCATTGTTGAAGAAGACGAAATAGAAGATGAAGACGAGATGGAAGACGAAGACGAGATGGAAGATGAAGATGAAAAAGAAGACGAAATAGAGTCTTTATTGAACTATTTGAAAAATAGGGTGTTAGAAATTTTAATGTGATATGCTATTAGGTATATCTTTGATATAAGGAGAATTTATGAATTATATTAATATTCCGGTTGATAATGCTAAAGAAATGATTCGGCAGCATTCATTCCTAAGAGATAAGAGCGACCAAATGTCAAAGGCTGCTTTCACACAGATGAAAGAGTCTCTTGAAGCTGTTGCCTATCATCAAAGTCAAATTGATCTTTTAAGCAAAGCTGTTAAAGATGTAACTTTTATGACCTCTAAGCAAGTAACAAGCCTGGGAGGTAATTCAAATTCGTCAGAGGCCTCATCGCCAACAGATGCATCTTTGAACCCAGCACCTAAGACTAATTTTGGTCCAGAAGATCCAAAGAAAGTAAAAAAAGCTAATTTAATTGAAATGCTAAAAGCTTACGAAAACGACAACGGCGAGTTTGATATCAATCCAGAAGTCATTGCAAGTTTTTTAATGGCTGAATGATGGAATCATCTATTGTCGTAGCCATTATTGGCTTTGTCGGAGCCATTATTGTTGCATTAATTCAAAAAAGCAGGAAAGAGAATAAAGAGGATCATAACATAGTAGCGCAACTTTTAGAAGTTGTTCATCATGATGTGACTAAAGTAGAAGATAAATTAGATCATGTAGAAATTAAATTAGATAATCATATTTTAGATCATAAAACAAATAAAAATTTAAAATCAAAAGAACAAGTTAAAAAATAATATTTTTAATATAGCCAGCCCTGGCTTTGCTTATTTCGCAAGATTAAGTTTGGTATGGGGTTGGCTATATTTTTTTTGCTCAAAAGGCCTTGTTTGACTTTAAAATGTGATAAAGTATTTTTAAATAGAAAGAGAGATACTTATGAGCAATGTTCAAAATGATCAAATATCCGAAAATAATGATTTTCTAGTTAACGAGTTTGAGTTAGAAAAGATTTATACCAAGTTGATGGCTACTTTAAAAAAGCCTCTTGAATCAACAGCGGAAAGAACAGCTAGTGCTGTTATTTATGGATACTACAAAGGTTGGAGTTTACCTAAGACTGTAAAGCATTACAATTTAGAAGAGCAGGTTGCTGCAACTTATTGGAAAAATTTTAATTTTAAACTAAAGGAAGGAGGTCAAATTATGAGCAGAACAAAAGTCAAACAAAATAACATTGTAAGTTATTTAGAAAAAAATGTAGGACAGATTGTTACTCCAACAAAAGTTTCAACTGATGTAAGTATCTCTCTCCCGACTTTTTACAATTTTTACAACGCTAATAGACAATTTTTTAAAAAAGTTAAGCGCGGTCAGTTTGAAATTGTAAATCCAAAAGAACAAAGAGAATCTGAATTGAATTCGTAATAAATGAAGCAGCTATTTTTTAAGGAGAAACAATGACAATAGTAAAACAACCAATCAAAATCAATAAAGAAATAACTTGGGAAATGGCTGCTTTTAATTCAACAGAAGAACTATATTCCGATATTAATGCTCTGTCTGAACATTCAATTAAAAATTTAAGAGAAACCATTGATTCTTATATAGATTCCAAATCTTATTTAGACTCAGACGGGGTAATGACTCAAGAGCATAAAAATCGTTGGGCTTTGTTATCAACAAATGCTATTCTTATGGCAAAAGAGTTTGATGCAACATATTTGCTTACCAGTTCTGAAATTTTAAATACTGTTATAAAAAAACAAAGAGATTACGGTCATAAAAATATTGCAAAATTTGGGATTACCGGTCTTGTAATCAGAGTCCATGACAAAGTTGCTCGTGTTGAAAATTTAATGAAAAAAGAAAAATATGTAAATGCAGTTATTGATGAAACAATGCTTGATACATTGATGGATATTATTGGATATTCAATTATTGCTTACATGTGGTTAAATAAAACATTTATGTATGAACTAGGGGGAAGAAAATGAAAAAACCATTACACAAACATTTGTTGCTTAGAGGAATGATTACAGATGCTCCAACTTCTGAAGAAGTCGTTATTGACTGGCTTCGTGATTTTGTTGATAGAATTGGAATGAAGGTTGTTCAAGGACCATTTGCTTCAATGATCACAGAAGA
>Ga0192647_100932_pt1 | contig 19851 bp, 20 predicted proteins | sample LauGreFa1BDMLBSN_2_FD_133046 | JGI IMG/M metagenome (GOLD analysis project Ga0192647, IMG submission 133046) | Freshwater lake microbial communities from Lake Michigan, USA - Fa13.BD.MLB.SN - reassembly | ecosystem: Environmental > Aquatic > Freshwater > Lake | place: Lake Michigan, USA...
AGGGTGTTCAGGTATTATCTCGCCTTTACTGGAATTACCCAGAGAGGATTGTGATGTTTGGAGCATTTCGTCGGTATTTCTCCACCGACTTGGCCATTGACTTGGGCACCGCCAACACCCTGATTTATGTGAGAGACCGCGGTATTGTGTTGGATGAGCCGTCAGTGGTGTCCATCCGCCACGAAGGCGGGCCTCAAGGCAAAAAAAGCATACAAGCCGTCGGCCATGAAGCCAAGGCCATGCTCGGCAAAGTCCCCGGCAACATCGAAGCCATTCGTCCGATGAAAGATGGCGTGATCGCCGACTTCACGGTGACCGAGCAAATGCTCAAGCAATTCATCAAGATGGTGCACCCTCGGTCCTTGCTCAAGCCCAGTCCGCGCATCATCATTTGCGTGCCTTGCGGCTCGACCCAAGTTGAGCGACGCGCCATCCGTGAATCTGCATTGGGCGCCGGTGCCTCCGAGGTTTATTTGATTGAAGAGCCCATGGCCGCGGCCATTGGCGCGGGTTTGCCGGTCAGCGACGCCAGCGGTTCCATGGTGGTTGACATTGGCGGCGGCACCACCGAAGTCGGCGTGATTTCTTTGGGCGGCATGGTCTACAAAGGCAGCGTGCGTGTGGGTGGCGACAAATTTGACGAGGCCATCATCAACTACATCCGCCGCAATTACGGCATGTTGATTGGTGAGCCCACCGCGGAAGCCATCAAAAAACAAATCGGCTCTGCGTTCCCGGGCAGTGAAGTGCGCGAGATGGAAGTCAAGGGCCGCAACCTGTCTGAAGGTGTGCCACGCTCTTTCACCATTTCTTCGAACGAAATTTTGGAAGCCTTGACCGATCCGCTGAACAACATTGTGTCGGCAGTCAAAAATGCGTTGGAACAAACCCCGCCAGAATTGGGCGCAGACATCGCCGAACGCGGCATGATGCTCACCGGCGGCGGCGCGTTGTTGCGTGACCTGGACCGCTTGATGGCCGAGGAGACTGGCTTGCCTGTGCTGGTGGCCGAAGACCCGCTGACCTGTGTGGTGCGCGGTTGCGGACTGGCACTGGAGCGCATGGAGCGGCTGGGCTCGATTTTCACCAGCGAATAAATGCCACTCGGCTCGCTGGATCGCACGCCACCGCCTTTTTTCAAACAAGGCACGTCTGCGCTCACCAAGCTGGTTTTGTTCAGCAGCCTGTCTTGTGGTTTGATGTTTGCCGATTTGCGCTACAACATCGTGCAGCCAGCCCGATGGGCGCTGTCCTTGGTCGTGTATCCCGTGCAATGGCTTGCGCTTCGTCCGCAAGTGATTTGGGACCACGTGGATGACGTGTTTGAAAGCAAACAAGAAGCCTTGAGTGCGGTCGAACAAGCCAAGGCAAAATTGTTGGCCCAATCGGTGAGTGCCAGCCAAGTTGAGCAACTCACTTTAGAAAATAACCACCTTCGCAGCTTGTTGGAATTGGGGCAACGCTATCCGACTTCAGCCAAGGCCGCCGAGGTGCTTTACGAAGCGGCAGACCCTTTCACCCGCAAAATGATTTTGAACAAAGGGGCCAACCACGGCATCCAAGCCAGCTCACCGGTGATGGACGACCAAGGCATCTTGGGTCAGGTCACGCGGGTGCACCCATTGGTGAGCGAGATCACGCTGGTCACCGACCGAGAGCATTCGATTCCTGTGCTCAACACCCGCACTGGCGCGCGCGGTGTGGCCTTTGGCGAATTCGGTGGTGCGCCCTTGCTCGAACTTCGCTACATGGCCACCAATGCGGACATCGAGGAAGGCGACATGCTCACCACCAGCGGTGTCGATGGCGTTTACCCGCCCGGCATTCCAGTGGCCAAGGTGGTCAAAATTGAGCGCCGTGCGGACACGGTATTCGCCCGCATCTTGTGTGAGTCCATGGCCAGGGTGCAAGGTGCGCGTCATGTGATGGTGCTTGAACCGATCAAATTTGCATTGCCCGGTTTCAACGACTTGCCGCCGTCTGCGCCACCGGTTGCCAAAGGAGGCAAATGATGATCATGCCGCGTGGTCAGCAGTTGCTCTTGCCGGTCAGTCCGTTGTTCATGCTGCTGACCTTGTTGTTTTCATTTTTGCTTGACATGTTGCAAAGCATGTCATGGTTGGGAAATGCCGCTTGGGCACCTGATTGGCTGGCGTTGGTGTTGGTGTTTTGGGCGATCCATCAACCGCTCAAAGTCGGTGTCGGCGTGGCGTTCTTGTTGGGCTTGTTGACCGATGTACACCAAACTTCATTGCTGGGACAACATGCGCTGACCTACACCGTTCAAGGCTACTTGGCCACCATGATCCATCGCCGTATTTTGTGGTTTGACGTGCCCTCTCAAGCTTTGCAAGTGCTGCCCGTGTTCATGGCGGCTCAGTTGCTTGAACTCTCCGTGCGGATCGCCGCCGGTGGTTTGTTTCCCGGTTGGGATTTTTTGTTGCCGCCTGTGTTGCAAGCCTTGATGTGGCCTGTCATCACCGTGTTGTTGCTGGCTCCCCAACGCCGCGCGCCAGACCCTGACAAGCACCGGCCGCTATGAGCTTGCTGCGCAACGTCGAATACGATCTTCGACGCTTCAGAGCGCGTGTGATGGTGGCCAGCTTGTTTGTGTTGGTGGCGTTTGGTTTGCTTTTCATCCGTCTGGTGTATTTGCAGTTGTGGCGCTACCAAGAATTGAATGCCCAAGCCGAGAGCAACCGCACTGCGATTGTTCCCATCGTGCCCAACCGTGGCGTCATCATGGACCGCAACGGCATTGTGTTGGCCACCAATTACTCGGCCTACACCTTAGAGATCACGCCCTCAAAATTGGTGGAGCCGCTGGACGTGGTGATTGACAAATTGTCCGAGCTGATTGACATACAAGGCCGCGACAAACGCCGGTTTCGCAAACTGCGTGAAGAATCCAAAAGCTTCGAATCGGTGCCGATTCGCACACGCTTGAGCGATGAAGAGGTGGCGCGTTTTGCGGCCCAGCGCTATCGCTTTCCTGGCGTGGAAATCCGTGCGCGATTGTTTCGCAACTACCCCTACAACGAATTGGCCAGCCATGTGATTGGCTACATCGGGCGCATCAACCAAGCTGAAAAAGAAAAACTCGAGGACCAAGAAGACGCAGGCAATTACCGTGGCACAGACTACATCGGCAAACTCGGTGTGGAGCAAAGCTATGAGCGCCAATTGCATGGCATCACGGGGGTGCATGAAATGGAAACCTCCGCCGGCGGGCACGCGGTGCGCCGCCTGCGCAGCAGCCCGGCCACGCCTGGCAACACGGTGGTTTTGTCGATTGACATCAAGCTGCAGCAACTGGTGGAGGAAATGTTTGGCGCCAGACGCGGTGCGTTGGTGGCGATCGACCCCAGCAACGGCGAGGTGCTGGCATTCGTCAGCAAGCCGACGTTTGATCCCAATTTGTTTGTCGAAGGCATTGACACCGAGAATTGGCAAAAGCTCAACCAGTCCTTGGACAAGCCATTGCTTAACCGTGCGCTCAGAGGCACTTACCCGCCGGGCTCAACCTACAAACCGTTCATGTCGTTGGCGGCGCTCAACACCAGCAAGCGCAACCCCGAGCAAACGATTTTTGACCCGGGCTACTTCATGTTTGGCAGCCACAAGTTTCGAGACGACAAAGAAAGCGGACACGGCTCGGTCGACATGTACAAATCGATTGTGCAGTCCTGCGACACCTATTACTACTTGTTGGCGCGCGACATGGGCGTTGACCTGATTCATGAACAAATGCGGCTGTTCGGTTTTGGACAACTCACAGGCATTGACATCCAAGGCGAATCGCACGGCATCTTGCCTTCCACTGAGTGGAAACAAAAAACCTATAAAAAGCCCGAGCAACAGCGCTGGTACTCGGGCGAAACCATCTCGCTGGGCATTGGCCAAGGCTACAACAGCTTCACCATGTTGCAATTGGCACAAGCGGTGTCGATTTTGGCCAGCAACGGTTACCGCAGCAAACCCCATTTGGTGCGTGAAGTCGTCGACATTGAGACCAAAGAAAAACAAGTGGTGGTCAAAGACCCGCCCCAGCTACTGGGGTTCAAGCCCGAAGATTTAGAGATCATCCGCAATGCCATGGTCGGGGTCAATATCGAGGGCACCTCTGCCAGCAGTTTTGCCGGTGCAGAGTACACCAGCGGCGGCAAAACAGGCACGGCGCAGGTGTTCACCATCAAGCAAAACGAAAAATACGAGGTCAGCAAAGTGGAGGAACGTTTGCGTGACCATGCGTTGTTCGTGGCTTATGCGCCCGCGGAGAACCCCAAGGTGGCGTTGGCTTTGGTGGTTGAGAATGGTGGCTTTGGCGCACAAAGCTCGGCACCTATTGCGCGGCGGGTGTTTGATTTTGTGCTGCTTGGCTTGTATCCCTCTGCCGAGGACATGGAGGCAGTGCGGGTAGGGCAAGCCACCCGTCCGATTGGCAAACGCCGACCCGTGTCGTCCATGCCTTGGCCGCCCAAGGCGGTCAGCGTGCCCGCCGAACCCAGCATTGACGACGAAGAACCTTGAGTCAAATGAACCAGGCGTCGCGCGCGGTTTTGAGGGTCAGCGCAGCGACCACCAAGATAAACAACCACCTGACAAACACGGCGCCATGGCGCAAGGCCATGTGACTGCCAAGCAAGCTGCCTGCCACATTCGCCAGTGCCAGTGGAATGCCGATGTGCCACCAAACATGGCCTTGCCAAGACAGCAACAACACGGCGGCCAAATTGCTGGAGAAATTCATCACCTTGCTGTGCGCCGATGCTTGTAAGAAATCAAATCCCAGCACGCGCACCAACAAGAACACCAAAAAACTGCCTGTGCCCGGGCCAAAAAAACCGTCGTAAAAACCGATCGCCCCGCCAATCATGGCCATGTAAGTGGCTTGTTGGCGCGCATGGAAACGCGGCGCATGGTCGTGTCCCAGTTGTTTGTTCCACAAGGTATAGCCCAACAAAGCGATCAACACAGCAGGCAAGGCTTGACGCAAATAATGCGGCGACACCAAGGTCAGCACATGCGCGCCCGCCCAGGAACCCATGAATGCCAACACACTGGCCCACAGCAATGCTTTCCATGCCAGTTGAACACGCCGGTTGTATTGCCACGCGGCAAACAAGGTGCCCCAAATGGAGGCGGATTTGTTGGTGCCCAGCAAACTGGCGGGTGGTGCCGAGGGATAAGCCGCAAACAAGGCCGGCACCAAAATCAACCCGCCGCCGCCAACCACCGCATCGACAAAGCCGGCCAGCGCCGACATCAGGCTGACCAGCAAAATGTCCATTGCTCAAAACTTTCTGTCGAAAAAAAAGCACCGTTGTGCGGTGCTTTTCTCATGTTGCGCATACCGCCTTGTGGAAGTTGCGCAATGTTGTCTCCTCAGACCCCCGTGAGCCATGCCTTGGAGTGCACAGCGCAGAGTGAATGAAATGTAGGCCATGTGCCCGCACCCAATGACTGGTGATTACCCGAATTCAGCGGCATCGACAGCCAATAACTCGGCAGCACGTTCGGCAATCATCAGCACGGGACTGTTGGTGTTGCCACTGGTGATCACGGGCATCACCGAGGCATCGGCAATGCGCAATCCGGCCACCACACCACCACGGCCATCGCGCACACGCAATTCACTGTCGACCACCGCCATCGGGTCATCGCTGCGTCCCATGCGGGCTGTGCCGACCGGATGAAAAATCGTGGTGCCAATGTCGCCCGCCAGCCGTGCCAGTTCATCATCGGTTTGAAATTGCGTGCCGGGTTTCCATTCCTCGGGCGCATATGCCGCCAAAGCGGGCTGCGCGGCGATGCGTCGCGTGACGCGCAAGGAATCGGCCGCCACGCGGCGGTCGTCTTCGGTCGACAAATAATTCGGGGCAATGTGCGGGGCTTGTGTGAAATCAGGGCTGTGGATGTTCACTGTGCCGCGGCTGCTGGGGTTCAGATTGCACACGCTGGCCGTGAACGCGGGGAAACGGTGAAGCGGTTCGCCGAAAGCGTCAAGGCTCAAAGGTTGTACGTGGTATTCGATGTTGGGCCACGCTTGCGAGGGGTCGCTGCGGGTGAATGCGCCCAGTTGGGACGGTGCCATGCTCATCGGACCGCTGCGATGCAACAGGTATTCCAAGCCGATCGCCGCTTTGCCCCACCAACTGTTGGCCAAGGTGTTGAGGGTTTTGACGCCTTTGACTTTGAACACCGCGCGGATTTGCAAATGGTCTTGCAAATTGGCACCCACGCCGGGCAATGCCACCACCGGTGGGATGCCAAGAGCTTGCAACATCGGCGCGGCACCGATGCCAGACAGTTGCAACAGTTGCGGTGTGCCAATCGCGCCGGCACACAACACCACCGCATGCTTGGCATGGGCCTGCACCATTTGGTGGCCGTTGAAGGTTTCGACGCCAGTACAGCGAACGCGGCCATCGGCGCTGGTCTCCAGCAGCAAGCGCGAGACTTGCGCATGGGTCCACATTTCGAAATTGGGACGGCCATAACAGGTGGGCCGCAAAAACGCTTTGGCGGTGTTCCATCGCCAACCGCTTTTTTGGTTCACCTCGAAATAGCCAACACCTTCGTTGCTGCCTCGGTTGAAATCGGCGGTGGCAGGGATGCCAGCTTGCACCGCGGCTTGGGCAAATGCATCCAAGATGTCCCAGCGCAGGCGTTGCTTTTCAATCCGCCATTCGCCACCGGCTTGTCGGTGGCGCAAGGTTCGGTGGTAAAGCGCCTGGCCTTGTTGCAACACCTCGGCAGGCGTGCCTTTGGCGCCGTGCAGTTCATCGGCACCGGCATGGTGGTCTTCGTGCAATTTGAAATAGGGCAGACAGTGTTGCCAATTCCAACGATCGTCCCCCGTGATCTGGGCCCACTGGTCGTAATCGCGCGATTGACCGCGCATGTAAATCATGCCGTTGATGCTCGAGCAGCCACCCAATACTTTGCCGCGTGGGTAACGCAAGCTGCGTCCATTGAGGCCGTCGGCGGGTTCGGTCTGATAAAGCCAATCAGTGCGTGGGTTGCCGATGCAATACAAATAGCCCACGGGAATGTGCACCCAGTGGTAATCGTCTTTGCGACCGGCTTCGATCAACAACACGCGCTTGGATGCATCGGCGCTGAGCCGATTCGCCAACAAACAGCCAGCGGTGCCCGCACCGACGATGATGTAATCGAACTGCGTGTCGCTCATGTCAGGTGGAGGTTGGCATCACGAACTCAGCGCCCTTGGGCGTGCTTTCTGGCCAACGCTGCATCACCGATTTTTGTTTGGTGTAGAAACGCACGCCTTCTTCACCATACGCGTGGGTGTCGCCAAACACCGAGCGTTTCCAACCGCCAAAGCCATGCCACGCCATGGGTACTGGGATGGGCACATTGATGCCAACCATGCCCACTTGAATGCGGCGACTGAATTCGCGCGCCACATGGCCGTCGCGTGTGAAGCAACTCACGCCGTTGCCGAATTCATGGTCGTTGATGATGCGCACCGCGGTGGCGAAATCGGGCACACGCACGCAGGCCAACACCGGACCGAAAATTTCTTCTTGGTAAATCCGCATGTCGGTGGTGACATGGTCAAACAACGAGCCGCCTAACCAGAAGCCGTTGTCGCAACCCTCGCCGGCGTGTTTGCCGTCAAACCCTCTGCCGTCGACCAACAACTTGGCACCTTCGTTGACGCCTTGTTCAATGCAGCCAGTGATGCGTTCAAGTGCCGCGCGGGTCACGATCGGGCCCATTTCTGCGGCCAAGTTTTCACCGTTCAATATTTTCAAAGCCTGCGTGCGTTGCACCAACTTGGGCATGATCTGGTCTGCCACCTCACCGACCAGCACAGCCACCGAAATGGCCATGCACCGCTCGCCCGCAGAGCCATAGGCCGCACCGATCAATGCATCCACTGCTTGGTCAAGGTCGGCATCGGGCATCACCACCATGTGGTTTTTGGCGCCGCCCAATGCCTGAACCCGTTTGCCATGTCGCGCACCGGTTTCATAAATGTGGTTGGCAATCGGTGTGGAGCCAACAAAGCTCACCGCTTTGACATCGGGGTGTGCCAACAGGGCATCCACCGCCGTTTTGTCGCCTTGCACCACGTTGAACACACCATCGGGCAAGCCTGCCTGCTGGAGTAAATCGGCCATCATCAAAGACGGTGTGGGGTCCAGCGGACTGGGCTTGAGCACGAACGTGTTGCCGCATGCCAAGGCCAAGGGGAACATCCACATGGGCACCATCACGGGGAAATTGAACGGCGTGATGCCGGCGACCACACCCAACGGCTGACGCATCGTCCAGTTGTCAATGCCATTGGCCACTTGTTCGGTGAAATCGCCTTTGAGCAATTGCGGGATGCCCGTGGCGAATTCGACGATGTCGATGCCTCTGGCGACTTCGCCTTGCGCATCGGTGAACACCTTGCCGTGTTCTGCGGTGATGGCGTGTGCCAGCGCATCTTTGTGTTGGTGCAGTAACTCTAAAAACCGAAACATGACGCGCGCACGGCGCAGCGGTGGCGCATCTGACCAAGCGGGGAATGCGGCCTGTGCCGCGGCCACGGCTTGTTGCACGTCTTTGTCAGAGGCCAACTCAACGTGACCAGTGACCACGCCGGTGGCCGGGTTGGTCACTGCTTGGGTGCGCGGGCTGTGTCCGTGAACGGGCAAGCCGTTGATGTGGTGACCAATCTGGGGGGTGTGCATGGCGTGTCTCTGCTTAGGAGGTGAAGGGTGGGAGCCATTATCCAGAAACGTCAGCCGGTGTGCGGCGCTTGAACATGCCCCAGCCTTCCATGTGCAATACCTTGTCGCCATGTTGATTGAACATTTCCCACGCATTGCGGGTCATGCCGATGTCAGGCCGCTTGCCCATGGGTTTGGTTTCCAGCACGGTGGTTTGCAAGCGCAACTGGTCGTTGGGGAACACAGGTTTGAGCCATTTGATCTGCTCCAAACCGGGAGAGCCCATGCTGGAGGTTTGGCACAGGAATTCGGTGACCATCAAGCGCATCGCCATGGCACAGGTATGCCAACCGCTGGCACACAACGCGCCGAACACCGAGGCTTTGGCTGCCTCATCGTCCAAGTGAAAGGGTTGCGGGTCAAATTGCGAGGCAAACGCGATGATTTCTTCGCGCGTCGGCGAGATGCTGCCGAGCGCGCGCACTTGCCCTGCCTGCATGTCTTCCCAAAAGATGTGGATGTCCGCCATCAACGGCCACCACCGACATTGACCATGCTGGCGGTCACATACGACGCCGCATCGCTCAGCAACCAGACCACGGCCTGCGCCACTTCTTCGGCCGTGCCAGGTCGTTGCATCGGCACTTGGTTGGCCAATTGATGGGCGCGCTCGGGTTGACCGCCGCTGGCGTGTATGTCGGTGAGGATCAGTCCCGGGCGCACGCCGTTGACCCGAATGCCTTCGGTTGCCACCTCTTTGGCCAAGCCCATGGTGAACGTGTCAATCGCCCCCTTGCTGGCGGCATAGTCGACATATTGGTTGGGCGCGCCCAAGGTGGCGGCCGCGCTGCTGAGGTTGACGATGCTGCCGCCATGCCCACCGTGCTGGGTGCTCATGCGCTTGACCGCTTGTGCAGCGCACGCAAAACTGCCCAACACATTGATGCGCATCATGCGTTCCAGCCGTTGCCATGACATGTCTTCCACCCGACAGGCCACGTCGACCACACCGGCGTTGTTGACCAAGCCTGTGATGCGGCCCATGGCCTGGTCCACGTCGTTGAACAAGCGCAGGATGTCCGCCTCGATGCCGACATCGGCTTGGAACGATTGGGCTTGGCCGCCTTGGGCTCGGATTTGCGCCACCACCTGATCTGCGGCCTTGGCATCCCGCGTGTAATTGACCGCCACAGACCAGCCTTGGCTGGCTGCCAGCAAGGCGCAAGCCGCACCGATGCCGCGGCTGCCGCCGGTGATCAATACAAGAGGGGGCGTGGATGGTTTGTTCACAAGGGCTCCGGCGAATGGCTGTCACGATGGAAATAGTAGGATGGCAACTTGGCTGCAAGAGCCGAGCTGATGTTCAAAAAGATAACACGATTGAAAGCCACCATGTCCAAGACCATCGATTACTTTTTAGTCCCGCAAAGCCCTTGGACCTATTTTGGTCATGCGAGGTTGGTGCACATGGCCGCACAAGCTGGCGCCACGGTTCGCCTCAAACCCATGGACCTGGGCAAAATCTTTCCACTCACGGGTGGCTTGCCCGTCGGCCAGCGTTCGGCACAGCGTCAGGCTTACCGCTTGATTGAATTGAAACGGTTTGCCGACCACCTCAACATGCCTTTGCATCTGCACCCCCAATTTTTTCCGGTGGCCGGTGACGATGCGGCCAAGTTGTTGATTGCAGTGAACCAACACGATGGCGCGGATGCGGCCATGCGTTTGTGCGGTGCAGTGTTGGCTGCGGTGTGGGCGCAGCAGCGCAACATCGCCGACCCGCTGGTGCTGGCCGAATTGTTGACCGAGCAGCATTTGGACACGGCGCGTTTGTCTCAGGCAGCCAGCGCCTCGGTGCAATCGATTTACGAGGCGAACACCGACGAGGCTTTGCAGTTGGGTGTGTTTGGCGCGCCCGCCTATGTCTGCGATGGCGAATTGTTCTGGGGCCAAGACCGGTTGGAATTTTTGCAACGGCGTTTGCAAGCTGCTTGATGCGGGACACAGGAGAGGCCAGATGGGACACATGATCGATTTGCGCGCTGCTGACGGCTTTGTCAGCGAGGCTTACATCGCACAACCGAAACGAGAGCCACGCGCGGCCATCGTGCTGTTGCAAGAAATTTTTGGCGTCAATGCGCACATTCGCGCGGTGGCCGATGGGTTTGCGTTGGCAGGATTTTTGGTCATTGCCCCAGCGACTTTTTCCCGACTGAAAAAACACGTGAACTTGGGCTACACCGCAGACGACGTGGCGGCAGGGCGCGCACTCAAAACCCAAGCGGAGGCACTGCCCGCGCCCGGCGTGATGGCCGATGTCCAAGCCGCGGTGACCTACGCTTCCATGGCCAACAAGGGCCAAGTCGGTGTGATTGGTTATTGCTGGGGTGGTTTGTTGAGTTGGCGCGCAGCCACCCAGTTGTCGGGCATCAAGGCCGCGGTGACTTATTACGGCGGCGGCATGACGCTGCCACCAGAACGAGACGCCAAACCCTTGTGTCCGGTGTTGGCGCATTTTGGCAACCGCGATCCGCTCATACCCATGGACACCGTGGACGCATTTCGTGTGGCTCAGCCAGATGTGCAAGTCAAGGTTTATGACGCTGACCACGGCTTCAATTGCGACCACCGTGGCAGTTACGACGCGGCTGCGTGCGAGTTGGCCCTCGAGCACACGCTTGGCTTTTTCATCGACAAATTAGGCGTTTGACGGCCGAAAAAATCAGCCCTGCTGGCGTAATTTTTCGGCGGCTTGGATGGCAAAGTAAGTCAATATGCCGTCGGCACCCGCGCGCTTGAAAGCCAGCAAACTTTCCATCATCACGCCGTCGTGGTCCAGCCAACCGTTTTGCGCTGCCGCTTTGAGCATGGCGTATTCACCAGAGACTTGGTACACAAACGTGGGCATGCTGAACGTGTCTTTCACCCGCCGCACGATGTCCAAATAAGGCATGCCCGGCTTGACCATCACCATGTCTGCGCCTTCGGCAATGTCCATGGCCACTTCGCGCAGCGCTTCATCGGTGTTGCCCGCGTCCATTTGGTAGACCTTCTTGTCGCTTTTGCCCAGATTGGCGGCCGAACCGACGGCGTCGCGAAACGGGCCATAAAACGAACTCGCGTATTTGGCGCTGTAAGCCATGATGCGGGTGTGCACATGGCCATGGGCTTCCAGCGCTTGACGGATCGCGCCGATGCGCCCGTCCATCATGTCGCTGGGCGCGACGATGTCCACGCCAGCATCGGCTTGGGTCAAGGCTTGTTGCACCAACACTTCCACGGTGGGGTCGTTCAAAATATAGCCCGTGTCATCCAGCAAACCATCTTGGCCGTGGCTGGTGAACGGGTCCAGCGCGACATCGGTCATCACCCCCAAGTTGGGGAAATGCTGTTTCAAACTTTTCACGACGCGAGGCACCAAACCTGTGGCGTTGGTGGCTTCGCGGCCATCCGGTGTTTTCAGAGCTGGGTCAATGACAGGGAACAAGGCCATGACAGGGATGCCCAGCTTCACGCAGGTTTCGGCGACCGGCAGCAGCAAGTCGAGACTAAGCCGCTCAACGCCGGGCATGGAGGTCACAGCTTCGCGTTTTTTCTCGCCATCCAGCACAAACACGGGGTAGATCAGGTCATTGACGCTCAAGGTGTTTTCTCGCACGAGGCGACGGGTGAAGTCATCGCGGCGCAAGCGACGCAGTCGGGTGGCAGGGTATGGGGTAGGAATGGTCATGGGGGAAATTGTGCCGCATGCCAGCGGTTCGTCCTTGGGGTGAAACCCGAGTGAATCAACACCTGCTTGCGTCTGAGCATGCACCGCCAAGCCTTGGCACTAAACTCAAGCCATGTTGTGGGTCAAAGCCTTTCATATTGTGTTTGTGGCGAGCTGGTTTGCCGGACTGTTTTATTTGCCGCGAATCTTTGTCAATCTGGCCATGGTGCCACCGGAATCGGTGGCGGAGCGCGAACGCTTGCTGTTGATGGCCCGCAAATTGTTGCGTTTCATGACGCTGTTGATGTGGCCAGCGTTGGCACTGGGTTTGGTGCTCTGGTTGGTTTATGGCATTGGCGGCATGCCACCCACCCCATGGATGCTGGGCAAATTGGTGGCGGTGGTGTTGGCCATCGGTTACCACCATGGGTGCGCCAAGCATTTGCGTGATTTCGAATCCGGTGTGGCTTCGCATTCGCATGTTTGGTATCGCTGGTTCAACGAAGCCCCGGTGCTGTTGTTGGTGGCTGCCGTGGTGTTGGTGGTGGTCAAACCCTCTTGAATGCCCATGGTCGCCAGACGCCGCACCACCGCTTGGGCCTTGTCGTGGTTATGTGTGCTGGTCATTGTGTATGCCAGCTTGTACCCGTTTGACGATTGGCGCAACCAAGACATTGCCCCATGGTTTTTCGTCGGCGCACCTTGGTCTGCTTACAACACTTGGTTTGATATTTTCAGCAACCTGCTCGGTTATTTGCCGTTGGGTTTTTGGTGGTGTTTGGCGGCCGTGCGCTCGCAGTGGTCACGCATTCAGGCATTGTCATTTGCAGTGGCATGCGCTTGCTTGCTGTCTTTCGGCATGGAGTGTTTGCAAACCTACTTGCCCACCCGGGTGCCATCGCAATTGGATTGGCTGCTCAATACCTTGGGTGCTGTGTGTGGTGCGGCTTTGGCATTGGTGTTGGAAAAGCGCGGCTGGCTCTACCACTGGTCGCAATTTCGCCGTCAATGGTTGACGCCAGACGCCAGCGGCAGCCTGGTGTTGCTGGTGCTGTGGCCGTTGGCCTTGTTGTACCCGGTCACGGTCCCTTTCGGTTTGGGCCATGTGTCGGAACGGCTGGAAAAAATCTGGCAAGACATGTTTCCCGGGCTCGAAAGTCGCATCGCTAAATTCAGCGATGCCTTGACCATGACACCCACCTTGGAAATGCTGTGCGTGACCTTGGGCGTGTTGGTGCCTGCCCTGTTGACCTTGTCTGTGTGCCAACGCTTTTCTCAGCGCCTCACGGGTGTGTGGTGGGTGTTGGGGTTGGCGGTCTTGGCCAACGGTTTGTCTGCCACCTTGACCTACGGTCCTGAACATGCTTGGCACTGGTTGGTGCCGCAGGTGTGGGGCGGCATGGGCTGCGCCGTGTTGTTGTGCCTGTTGGTAATTAAGTGGCGAGAACACAGCTTGTTGGTGGTTTTGTGGTGTGCCCAATTGCTGCTCTTATTGCTGTTGAACTTGTCGCCGGTCAGCACCTATTTTGAGCAAACCATGCAAACCTGGGAGCAGGGACGATTCATTCGCTTTCATGGCCTGACCTCGTGGCTGAGTGGTTGGTGGCCGTGGTGGTTGTTGGGTTGGGCGGGCTGGCGCATGTTGCGCGAATCAGCGACCCGGCATCGCGCCTAAAATTCAAACATGACACATCCCAGCTATTACAAACACCATGTTTTTTTCTGCCTGAACCAACGCGAAGAAGGCCAAGCCTGTTGCACCGATCACCAAGCGCAAGCCGCGTGGAAGCATTGCAAATCGAAAGTGAAAGCACTGGGCATCAATGGTGCGCAAGGGGTGCGTGTCAACCAAGCCGGATGCCTGGACCGCTGCGCCGGCGGGCCAGTGATGGTGGTGTACCCCGAAGCCATTTGGTACACGTTTGTCGACACGGCTGACATCGATGAAATCATCGAGTCGCATTTGCAAAACGGGCAACCGGTTGAGCGCTTGATGTTGCCTGACAACGTGGGCCGTTGATGTCATGGCGGCAACGACCCAATCGCTGACCTTGCATGCCGGCGGCGGTCGTGTGCAGGCGGTGCTTGACCAACCGCACGGGTTGTCCAAGGGCTTGGCTGTCGTTGCCCACCCTCACCCTTTGTTTGGCGGCAGCATGGACAACAAAGTGGTGCAAACCTTGGCCCGGGCCTGTGTCGCCCAAGGTTGGGACTGCTTGCGGTTCAATTTTCGCGGCGTCGGTGACAGCCAAGGCGTGTATGACGAAGGCCGTGGTGAGACCGAAGACCTGTTGCAACTGGTCTCGCAATGGCCCGCACAAACGCCTTTGGTGTTGGCGGGTTTTTCTTTCGGCGCTTTCGTGGCATGTCAGGCGGTTCAATCCTTGTGGCCAAGCGCGCGCGTGCAAAAAATCTTGTTGGTGGGCACGGCCGTCACCCATTTTTCTGCGCCCCCATTACCGCCTGAGGCGCACGAATGCGCTTGGGTGGTGCACGGCGAGCGCGACGACACCGTGGCGTTGTCAGCGGTGATGGATTGGGCCAGACCACAGCAATTGCCCGTCATGGTCTTGCCCGGCACAGGGCATTTCTTTCATGGACAATTGCCGTTGTTGAAATCCTTGGCCATGCGCCACTTAAGGGCTTGACTTCCCTTTGACTGCTACCCGGTTCGATATGAAAAATCTGATTCTGTTGGGCTTGCTGAGCTTGTGCCCGGCGTTGTTTGCGCAAACCCCTCAGCCACCTGAGATCGCTGCACGCTCTTTTTTATTGATCGATGTCAGCGCATCGCAGGTATTGGCAGAAAAAGAGGCCGACACACTGGTGGAGCCGGCATCGCTCACCAAGTTGATGACCGCTTATTTGGTATTTGATGCACTGCGCCAAAAGAAAATCAGCTTGCAACAAACCTTCTCAGTCAGCCCCAAGGCGTGGAAGATGCCAGGCTCGCGCATGTTCATTGACCCCAAAATGCAAGTCCCTGTGGAGGACTTGATCAAAGGCATGATTGTCCAGTCGGGCAACGACGCCACCATGGCTTTGGCCGAAGGCGTGGGCGGCACCAGCGAACATTTTGTGCAAATGATGAATGCCCAAGCGCAGGCCTTGGGCATGAAAAACACCACTTACAAAAACCCCGAAGGATTGACCGAGACCGGGCACTTGACCACCGCCAGAGACTTGGCCACGCTGGCGACCCGTTTGATGACCGACTTCCCTTCCAATGTGAGTTACTACGCCATCAAAAAGTACCGCTACCCCGGCACACCAGCGGCCAATGACGGCAACCGAAATTTGCTGTTGTTTCGCGACCCCACCGTCGATGGTTTGAAGACCGGTCACACGGACGCGGCAGGTTATTGTTTGGTGGCCACCGCCAAGCGCGATTTCCCGAACCTGCAAGGGCGCCGTTTGTTGGCGATTGTGTTGGGCGCAGCCAGTGAAAACGCCCGTGCCGAGGAAGCGCAGAAGTTGCTCAACTGGGGCTATACCGCGTATGACGGCATCAAGTTGTTTGAGGCTGGGCAAGCGGTGGTGACGCCAGCGGTATTCAAAGGCAAAGCCTCGCAAGTGGGGCTGGGCAGGCACCAAGCCATTGTGGTCGCCGTGCCCCAGGGCCAGGCGGGCAAGATCAAAACCTTGGTCACGCGCCCAGACCCGTTGCTGGCACCGTTGCAAAAAAACCAGTCGGTGGCCAGTTTGAAAGTGCTGCTTGACCAAACCCCGCTGACAGAGATTCCGCTCGTGGCGCTGTCAGGCGTCGAAGAGGCCGGTTTCATTGGCCGGACTTGGGACAGCCTGACCTTGTGGCTCAAATAGTGCTTTGGCGTTACTTTTCCTCAGTCAGACTTTTTGGCTGACAACTGGCTGCATACTGCTATACTGTCAGGCTTTTCGGAAATTTCCGAATCCCTTTTCTTTCCCAGTTCAAACGTTGAAGGACGTTTTCAATGCCAACCATCAACCAATTGGTGCGTCAAGGACGCGAGGTCGAAAAGACCAAGTCCAAGAGCCCTGCGATGCAAAATTCGCCCCAGCGCCGTGGCGTTTGCACACGCGTCTACACCACCACACCCAAAAAACCTAACTCAGCGCTGCGTAAAGTCGCCAAGGTGCGTTTGACCAATGGTTTTGAAGTGATTTCATACATCGGCGGCGAAGGCCACAACCTGCAAGAGCACTCTGTGGTGCTGGTGCGCGGTGGTCGTGTCAAAGATTTGCCCGGTGTGCGCTACCACATCGTGCGCGGTTCACTCGATTTGCAAGGCGTGAAAGACCGCAAGCAATCCCGTTCCAAATACGGCGCGAAGCGCCCCAAGAAAGCCTGATTTTTTTTCAGGTGGTTGGGTCGGCCCCGGCAAGGGCCTACCGAACCAAGACCTTTCAGTGGGGACGCGGTGTCCGCACGGGTCAAGTAAGTGAGTGTCTGTATGGCGCTCAAGGTTGCATCAATCGCAACCAACTGAAGCAACAAAGGAAGCCACATGCCACGTCGTCGCGAAGTCCCGAAACGGGAAATACTGCCTGATCCCAAATACGGCAACATCGAACTCTCTAAATTCATGAACGTGGTGATGGAAAGCGGCAAAAAAGCTGTCGCTGAACGCATCATCTACGGTGCCCTCGAGCAAATCCAAGCCAAGTCTGGCAAAGACCCGTTGGAGTTGTTCAGCAACGCCATCAACAATGTCAAGCCCATGGTCGAGGTCAAATCCCGCCGCGTCGGTGGCGCCAACTACCAAGTGCCGGTGGAAGTTCGCCCGGTGCGTCGTCTGGCGTTGTCCATGCGTTGGATCAAAGAAGCCGCCCGCAAGCGCGGTGAAAAATCCATGGCCCTGCGTCTGGCCAACGAGTTATTGGAAGCATCTGAAGGCCGTGGCGGCGCCATGAAAAAGCGTGACGAAGTTCACCGCATGGCCGAGGCCAACAAAGCCTTCTCGCACTTCCGTTTCTGACACCGGGCGACGGTTGTCTGGTCGCGGCGCATGCACTGTTGCATGCCTTGCATCGGCCGGTCGTCCGTCATGTCCTCTGCGTCTGAGCTGGGCGCAGATCCATTCCTGTTATCAATTTGATTCCCCAAGAGGTTGAACCATGGCACGCAAGACTCCTATCGAGCGCTATCGCAATATCGGTATTTCTGCGCACATCGATGCGGGCAAGACCACCACCACCGAGCGCATTCTTTATTACACCGGTGTGAATCACAAAATCGGTGAAGTGCACGACGGTGCTGCCACCATGGACTGGATGGAGCAAGAGCAAGAGCGTGGCATCACCATCACCTCTGCGGCGACCACTTGTTTTTGGAAGGGCATGGACGCGTCCTTCCCCGAGCACCGCATCAACATCATTGACACCCCTGGTCACGTGGACTTCACGATTGAAGTGGAGCGTTCCATGCGCGTGTTGGACGGCGCTTGCATGGTGTATTGCGCCGTGGGCGGTGTTCAGCCTCAGTCGGAAACCGTTTGGCGTCAGGCCAACAAATACAAAGTGCCCCGTTTGGCATTTGTGAACAAAATGGACCGCACCGGCGCCAATTTCTTCAAGGTCTACGACCAAATGAAATTGCGCCTCAAAGCCAACCCCGTGCCCATCGTCATTCCGATTGGCGCCGAAGAACATTTCACAGGCGTGGTGGATTTGCGCAAGATGAAAGCCATCATTTGGGATGAAGCTTCACAGGGCATGAAATTCCGTTTCGAAGACATTCCTGCTGATTTGCAGGAAGAAGCCAAAAAATGGCGCGAAAACATGGTGGAAGCCGCGGCTGAAGCTTCCGAAGAGTTGATGAACAAATACCTTGAAGAAGGTGACTTGACCGAAGCCGAAATCACACAAGGTTTGCGCGTGCGCACCATTGCCAGTGAAATTCAACCGATGCTGTGTGGCACGGCGTTCAAAAACAAAGGCGTGCAACGCATGTTGGACGCGGTCATCGAGCTCATGCCTTCGCCCATCGACATCCCGCCAGTGGCCGGAACCGATGAAGACGACAAGGAAGTGCACCGTGAAGCGGATGACAAAGAAAAATTCTCTTCACTCGCATTCAAACTGATGACCGACCCGTTCGTGGGCCAACTGACATTTGTGCGTGTGTATTCCGGCGTCTTGAAAAAAGGCGACACGGTTTACAACCCGATCAAAGGCAAAAAAGAACGCATCGGTCGAATTGTGCAAATGCACGCCAACAACCGCGAGGAAGTCGATGAAATTTGCGCCGGCGACATTGCGGCATGCGTGGGTTTGAAGGACGTGACCACGGGCGAGACCTTGTGCGATCCCGCAGCCATTGTGATGCTCGAGCGCATGGTGTTCCCTGAGCCGGTGATCACGCAGGCCGTTGAGCCCAAGACCAAAGCTGACCAAGAAAAAATGGGCATTGCCCTGCAGCGTTTGGCTCAAGAAGACCCTTCATTTCGCGTGAAGACCGACGAAGAGTCCGGCCAAACCTTGATCGCGGGCATGGGTGAGTTGCACCTTGAAATCATTGTGGACCGCATGAAGCGCGAGTTTGGTGTGGAAGCCAACGTGGGCAAGCCGCAAGTGGCTTACCGCGAAACGATTCGCAAGACCATCGAAGACAGCGAAGGCAAATTTGTTCGTCAGTCCGGTGGTAAGGGCCAATATGGCCACGTGGTGTTCAAGATCGAACCCAACGAGGCCGGTAAAGGCTTTCAATTTGTCGACGCCATCAAAGGCGGTGTGGTGCCGCGCGAGTACATTCCTGCGGTTGAAAAAGGCGTCATTGAGGCGTTGACCGCGGGCGTGTTGGCTGGCTACCCCGTGGTGGACGTCAAAGTGACTTTGCACTTCGGTTCTTACCATGACGTGGACTCCTCAGAAATGGCGTTCAAGATGGCGGCCATTTTTGGTTTCAAAGAAGGCTGTAAAAAAGCCGGTCCTGTGATTTTGGAACCCATGATGGCGGTTGAAGTGGAAACCCCCGAAGACTACGCAGGTAACGTGATGGGCGATTTGTCTTCGCGTCGCGGCATGGTCCAAGGCATGGAAGACATGGTCGGTGGCGGCAAAGCCATCAAGGCGGAAGTCCCCTTGTCTGAAATGTTTGGTTACTCGACCACGTTGCGCTCCATGTCGCAAGGTCGCGCCACCTACACCATGGAATTCAAACACTACACCGAAGCCCCCCGCAACGTCGCCGAAGCGATTGTGGCTGCAAGGGCAAAGTAAATACTCGGGGACAGACCAAACCGCTTGCGGTTTGCGCTGTCCCCGGACAGTTGACCTGTCTGCGACGATGCGCCGTCCTGTCACCCGTGCGGGACGAACCAGCAGCATCGTGCAGACGTAAAACCTGTACACGGGCCTGTTCTTTGGAGAAAGACAATGGCAAAAGGCAAATTTGAGCGGACGAAACCGCACGTGAACGTGGGCACGATTGGCCACGTTGACCATGGCAAGACGACGCTGACGGCGGCGATCACG
>Ga0192647_100933_pt1 | contig 19851 bp, 18 predicted proteins | sample LauGreFa1BDMLBSN_2_FD_133046 | JGI IMG/M metagenome (GOLD analysis project Ga0192647, IMG submission 133046) | Freshwater lake microbial communities from Lake Michigan, USA - Fa13.BD.MLB.SN - reassembly | ecosystem: Environmental > Aquatic > Freshwater > Lake | place: Lake Michigan, USA...
GCAATTCAGAGAACAGCGGAGCAAGCAAATCTCTTTTAGCAGGTGTATTTCGAACAACGTTGTAATGGTCTTGCTTTGTATTCCACAGTGCCACACCATCATGGTGTTTGGTGGTCATGACTGCATATCTCGCACCAGCTAGTTGAATCAAATCAGCCCAATCAGAAGGATTGTATTTACTTGCAGTAAATCCATCCAATTGTTTCATATAGTCATCGTAAGCAATGAGCTTGTTATAAAAACTCCAACTTTCATCCACTCCTTTCACCGCATAAATCCCCCAATGAATAAAAATACCGAGTTTGGCATCCTGAAACCACTGCATCTTAGAACGAATGCTCTCAGCAGGTATTTTATCTTGTGATAATACTGGATGGGAAATCAGCAAAGCTGATACAATACATACATGGATTAATTTCATATGGAGATTATTGAACTGATATCGTAAATCTATGAAGATTTAGATGTTTCTTGAACAGGTTCCGGCTTTTTCTTTACAGCAACCAAATCCTCGTAGTTAACTTGAAGAGGCATTGATCCGAGTGTTACAAAAGCCTTTTTGCCCCTGACCTCACTCAATACAGCGATCTTGTTGTTTTGTTTCATCATGACATGATCACCAACTGTCGGCTTTTTTGCAAGCAATATATAATTGCTGTCAATTTTTTTCTTGGCTTTTTCCTTGACCTGTTTATCTTTTTGATTGAACAAGAGTGCCTGTAAATTTTTGATCAATTGTTTTTTGTCTTCTTCAGCATCCATCCTTTTCCAATCAAAAACCACTTGCTTGAGCTTGCGCTCCATATCCTTCAAATAGACAAGCTTCTCCTCTGCAATTTTATTTTGTTCTTTCAGCAACTCAACCTGTTGCCGGTGTTTTTCTCTGTTCAGTTCCTCATGCAGCTTTTTTCGTTGCACATCATTTTCTTTGATCAACTTCTGAAGCTCTTTCTCTTTTGTTTCCAATATTCTCAGTTCCTGTTCAGTTTTATTCAAGAGTTTATCAAGCGTAAAATGATTTTCATCAACCAAAGATTTTGCTCTATTGATCAACTGAGCGGAGAGTCCGATTCTTTCTGCAATTGAAAAAGTATAGGAACTGCCTGGCTTTCCTATATTCAACTTGTATTCAGGCAACAGATGTTTTTCATCAAAAGCCATGGCACCATTTACAATACCGGGCGTTTTACTTGCCATTACCTTGAGGTTCAAATAATGGGTTGTAACAATTCCAAAGGCATGTTTTTTCAATAACTGTTCAAGAAATACTTCAGCAAATGCGCCACCCAGACTTGGATCGCTACCGCTTCCCAATTCATCAATGAAGAACATGGTCCGGCCATTGGCTTCCTCCATGAAGTATTTCATATTTTTTAGGTGTGCACTGTATGTACTCAATTCAAACTCGATGCTTTGGGTATCTCCGATATGAATCATGAGCTGCTTAAAAATTCCGAAAGTTGATTCAGGATGAGCGGGAACCAATAGTCCTGACTGAACCATGAGCTGAAGGAGTCCGGTGGTTTTCAAACAAACCGTCTTCCCTCCTGCATTTGGTCCGGATATAACCAATATCCTTTGTTTATCATTCAGGGTCAAATCAAGTGGAATAACTTTCTTCCCATTTTTTTTATTGTAGAGTAAAAGAAGCGGATGGCATGCCCTCACCAACTTGACTTCGGCATTTTCTGTAACATGAGGCAAATGCGCATCCATCATTTGGGCCAGTTTTGCTTTTGCCCTGACGAAATCATATTCGCCTAAAATCTCCATGTATTGTTTTAAAAGCGGAGCATGTACAGACAAATGTGCTGTCAGTTGTTTCAAGATTCTGTATTCTTCATCCCGCTCGTCATTTTCCAAAGAGTAAATATCATTGTTGATATCGATTGTTTCTTCTGGCTCAATGAATGATGTTCTCCTCGAATCACTTTCGCCATGTAAAATACCTTTGACGATTCGTTTGTGCTCTGCATAAATAGCAAGAACGCGACGACCGTTTAAGAATGATTCCTCGATATCTGCAATGTAGCCAGCCTTTTGAAGTTTGCTCAGGATGCGTTCGAAACTGCGTCTTTGCTCATTTCGTTTTTTGTAGAGTTGCATTCGGATTCGTGACAATTCATCCGATGCAGTATCCAAGACACGGGCATCATCACCGATAATCTTTTGAATAGATGTTGAAATGGATTTTTCAACATGCGTAGCAGCAAGAATAGCGTATAAAGAAGAATAGCGGTCAATCCGCTCGTCATCAAACCACCTGAAGATGGATTCGATGTTGTCGGCAAGACTTTTAAATTGCAGAAAAACTTCCCCAGTCAGGACAGCTCCCGAAATAGACAACAGCTTTATTTCCTTTTGCAAATTGAAAGCAGTTCCATGCTGAAATGTCTGACCTGTTGCAAGCAATTGCAAATACTGATAGGTCTGTCGAAGTTCGGTCTCTATAAAATCCTTCTTGGTATGGATTCTCAATGATGCAGCCTTGTCATTCCCAATAGCAGTTTGGGTTTGTTCAACCAAGAGCGCCTTGATCTTATCAAATTCCAGTTGAATGGGAGCTGATTCAGGATAAAACCGCATGTTAAATGAAATCTAATTTCCCCGCAAAAATACGCCTAATTTAACAGGTAACCTTTTTAGAATTAACTTCGTGTAGCTCAACTTTATCATCATATGAAAAGAATTAGCATTGCACTGACATGCCTGGTTTTGATATTCACAGCATGTGCGCAGGCAGATAAAAAAAAGACAGACAATCCATCAAAAAAAATCAACTCGAAATCTATGAATACGGAGAAAATCACTTTGGGATCAGGATGTTTTTGGTGTACAGAGGCTATTTATGAACAAGTGAAGGGTGTTATCAAAGTAACCAGTGGTTATTGCAATGGACACGTTAAAAATCCGACTTATGAGGAGGTGTGTGAAAAAACAACCGGACATACAGAGGCCTGTGAAATAGAATTCGATCCGAAACTCGTTACGGTTGACGAACTGCTTGAAATTTTCTGGCAGGTCCATGACCCAACCACATTGAATAGACAGGGCAATGATGTTGGTCCACAATACAGAAGCGCCGTTTTCTACCACAATGAACATCAAAAAGAAAGAGCAGAGTATTATAAAAAAGAACTGGATGAAAGTGGAGCCTATGCTGCAAAAATTGTAACAGCGATTGAGCCAATCAAAGATTTTTATGCCGCTGAGAAATACCATCAAGATTATTACAAAGACAACAGCAGTCAGCCTTATTGTTATTTTGTAATCAGACCAAAACTTGAAAAATTTGAAAAAGTTTTCAAGGAGAAACTAAAAACAAAATAATTGAAGATGCGCTTGCTCCTCATCGCTCTGCTTTTATTTTCTACACTCTTCTGTGCCCAGTTTATAAAAGCACAAGGGAGCAATGGGGTAAAAAAATTCACCCATGCAGACACCCTGAGAGGCAGCTTGAGCAAAGCTAGAACTTGGTGGGATGTTCAACATTATACCATTCTGGTTGAACCAGATTACATCAATAAAACCATTTCAGGTAAAGTTGATATTCGATTTAAGTCCAATGCAATGCATGACACCATGCAAATTGATTTGCAGGAACCCATGCAACTCAACAAAGCTTATCTGGGTGAAGAAAAGCTGGATTATTTCAGGGATGGGAATGCTTATTTCATAATACTTAAGCATTCAATCAAGTCTGGCTCCGAAGCCACCCTTGCACTTTCATTCAGTGGAAAAGTGAGAGAGGCCATCAGACCGCCTTGGGATGGTGGATGGATTTTTTCAAAGGATAAAAAGGGAAGTCCATGGATGAGTGTTGCCTGCCAGGGACTGGGTGCGAGTGTTTGGTATCCATGCAAAGACCATCAAAGTGATGAGCCCGACAAAGGAGCATTGCTAAGGATTTCTGTTCCGGATTCATTGGTTGCAGTTGGAAATGGAAGACTGAAAGGCAAGCATCAATATAAAAATGGCTGGACGGTCTATGATTGGGAAGTAAAAAACCCCATCAACAATTATAACATCATCCCCTACATAGGAAAGTATGCACATTTCAATGAAACATACGCTGGTGAAAAAGGAAAACTGGACTGTGATTATTGGGTATTAGAGGATGAAGTAGGAAAAGCAAAAGAACAATTCAAGCAAGTACCTCAAATGCTAAAGGCTTTTGAACATTGGTTTGGACCTTACCCTTTTTATGAAGATGGATTCAAATTGGTTCAGTCACCACATCTGGGCATGGAGCACCAAAGCGCTGTAGCTTATGGCAACGGATTTCAAAATGGTTACCGCGGACGGGATCTATCAGGTTCAGGCTGGGGACTCAAATGGGATTTCATCATTGTGCATGAAAGCGGACACGAGTGGTTCGGGAACAATATCACATCAAATGATTTGGCTGACATGTGGCTGCATGAAAGTTTCACCAACTACAGTGAAACATTGTTTACAGATTTCCATTACGGAAAAGAAGCAGGAAATGCATATGTGCAAGGCACCAGGGCATTGATCAGAAATGATGCCCCCATCATTGCATCATACAATGTAAATGATCAGGGTTCAGGTGATATGTATTACAAGGGAGGCAACCTTGTTCACACAATCAGACAACTGTTCAACAGCGATGAAAAATTCAGAGCAGCATTGAAAGAGCTAAACAAAACATTTTACCACAAAACGGTCAATACAAAAGACGTTGAACAGTTTTTCAGCAACAAAACCAACATCAACCTGGAACCAGTATTTGACCAGTACCTCAGAAATACACTGATTCCTACACTTGAGATAAAAAAAGAAAAAAAAGAAACCAGGTACCGCTGGACTGACTGCAATCCAACATTTAACATGCCAGTCAGCGTATCATTGGGTAAAGAATCAATATGGATCTACCCAACTACCAGTTGGAAAACATTTAAAACATCAATAGATCATAGCAAGATTTCAGTGGATAAGAATTTCTATGTGGGATTGAAAAAATAAAGCCGATCAATCACTCGTTTTAATCCTTCCAGCCTTCACATATCTTCTTTGCCAGTAAGGTTCATCCAGATCACTGATGATTACGCCGTTGGATGTAGATGCATGTACAAATTTGTTGTTGTTGATATAGAGTCCAACATGCGAAATTCCACCCGAGGTATTGAAAAAAACCAAGTCGCCTTCCTGCAGCTGACTCCTTTCAATTTCAGTACAAAATGCTGCCTGTTCTCTTGAAGTGCGGGGAAGCTGTACAGCAAACGCATCACTTGCCAATCCCTGTACAAAAGCAGAACAATCAATTCCTTCTTTGGAAGTCCCGCCAATGCGATACGGAACAGCATACCACTGATGAATATATTCTACCAACTTTTTGTTGGTGAGTTTTTCCACCTCAATGTCCAACAAAACAGCGTATCTGAAAAAATAACTAGGAAGGAATTCAATCCCAGGCAAATCATTTAGATAATTGGAAGTGGGAGCATCTTCAATGAATTTAATGGAGGCTTCTGCCACGTATTGACTTTTCTTTCCAGGATTCAACACAACCGATATGTCATCGAAATAGAGGGAAGAATGTTGGGCTTTTTTGGCTCCAGGAATAGGCTTGAACAAGGCACAGGAGGAAAACAAGGACGCAAGGATGGCACCATAGAGGAAGTTGCTCCAAATGGACCACGTCGAGGTGTTTTTCTTTTCTAAAATGTGGAAAATACTCCTTCCCATTTACTGTTTTATTTGCGAAATTCGAATTTCGCTTATGTCAAGTTTTTCCCACCTCCATGTACATACCCAATATTCTTTGCTCGATGGAGCGGCCAGTATTGGTGCGCTGTACAAAAAAGCAATGGATGATGGGATGCCTGGACTTGCCATTTCTGATCACGGCAACATGTTTGGAGTATTCCAGTTTGTTGCAGAAGCATACAAGCACAAAGTCAACCCAGATGACAAAAATAGCCCTTTGAAGGTAAAACCGATCGTGGGTTGTGAATTTTATATTACTGAGAACAGGCACAGAAAAACTTTTTCAAAAGAAGAGAAAGACCCAAGGCATCATCAAATTTTGCTAGCCAAGAATGAGATTGGTTACCGCAACCTGGTGAAATTAACATCGCTTGGATATATAGAGGGACTCTACAGCAAATATCCCAGAATTGACAAAGAACTCATCCACAAATACCACGAAGGCTTGATCGCTACTACCTGTTGTTTGGGTGCATTGGTTCCTCAAACAATCATGAAAAAAGGTGAAGAGGACGGTGAAAATGAATTCAAGTGGTGGCTGAATATTTTTCAAGAGGATTATTATGTTGAACTGCAGCGACATGGAATGGAGGAACAGGATCGGGTCAACAAGACCTTGCTGAAATTCGCGAAGAAATACAATGTAAAAGTGATTGCGTCGAACGATTCACATTATGTGAACCAGTCAGACTTCAATGCACACGATATTTTACTTTGCATCAATACCGGTGAAAAAGTCGCCACACCTGCAGCGAGGGAATTTACAGATGATGATGCAAGTTTCAGAAACAAACGATTTGCATTTCCCAATGATCAATTCTATTTCAAGACGACCGAGGAAATGTCGAAAGTTTTTGGAGACTTAAAAGAGGCAATTGACAATACCAACGAGATTGTTGACAAGGTTGAAGTATTGGATTTGAAAAGAGATATCCTTCTACCCCACTTTGTTGTTCCAAATAAATTCAAATCACAGGATGAATACCTGGAGCATATCACAAGAGAAGGTGCGAAAAGAAGATATGAAGATCTTACGGCTGAAATTGAGGAGCGCATTGCTTTTGAGTTGTTTACGATCAAAACAATGGGATTCGCAGGATATTTTTTGATCGTATCTGATTTCATCAAAGCCGGTCGCGATTTAGGAGTATTCATTGGTCCAGGTCGTGGTTCCGCCGCAGGAAGCGTAGTAGCATATTGCATTGGAATCACCAATATTGATCCGATTAAATACAATTTACTTTTTGAGCGTTTCTTGAATCCCGACAGAAAGTCGATGCCGGATATCGATACTGACTTCGATGATGAAGGAAGACAAAAAGTAATTGACTATGTAGTGGACAAGTATGGAAAGAATCAGGTTGCTCAAATCATTACTTACGGCACCATGGCAGCCAAGATGAGCATCAAGGATGTGGCGAGAACACTAGACCTCCCCTTGCCTGAAAGCAATGCTTTGGCCAAGCTGGTACCGGAAAAACCAGGTATTTCCCTCAAGCGTTTGTTGCATGCACCATTAAATGGAGAAAAAAGTCTCTCAGAAAAAGAAGGGCTCAATCCGGATGAATTAGAGAACTCAAAAAAATTAAGAGAAATATATGAAGACGGTGATATAAGAGGAAAAGTATTGCATGAGGCAGAAATTCTGGAGGGATCTGTCAGAAATACAGGCATCCATGCGGCAGGCATCATCATTGCGCCAAAGGACCTTACAGAACTGCTTCCGGTTTGTACAGCGAGGGATTCAAACATGTGGGTTACACAAATAGAAGGAAGTGTAATTGAGGAGGCTGGCGTAATCAAGATGGACTTCCTTGGATTGAAAACACTCAATATTATCAAAACTTCATTGCAGTTGATAAAAATGAACCATGGAATTGAGATTGATATTGATAAAATTCCATTGGATGATGAAAAAACATTCAAGCTCTATCAAAAGGGAGAAACCATAGGAACATTTCAGTTTGAGAGTCCAGGTATGCAAAAATATTTGCGCGATCTCAAGCCTGATAAATTTGAGGACCTGATTGCCATGAACGCACTCTACCGTCCAGGTCCCCTAGAATACATCCCCAACTTTATCAACAGGAAACATGGCCGGGAAGAAATCTCGTATGATCTGCCAGCCATGCAGGAGTATTTGGAAGAAACCTATGGTATTACTGTCTATCAAGAGCAGGTAATGTTGTTGGCGCAGAAACTGGCAGGATTCAGCAAAGGCGATGCTGATGTACTGAGAAAGTCAATGGGTAAAAAACAGAAGTCTGTTTTGGATAAAATGAAACCCCAGTTCATTGGGAAAGCTGCAGAGAAAGGATTTCCTGAAGACAAACTTCAAAAAATCTGGACAGATTGGGAGGCATTTGCACAATACGCATTCAACAAATCTCACAGTACCTGTTATGCCTTTATTGCTTATCAAACTGCTTATTTAAAAGCACGTTACCCTTCAGAATACATGGCCGCTGTACTCAACCATGCGGGTTCAATAGAAAAAATTACCTTCTTCATGGAAGAATGCAAGCGGATGGGATTGAATGTACTTGGACCTGATATCAATGAATCTCTTCAAAGTTTTGCTGTCAACAAGAATGGAGAAATTCGAATTGGTCTGGGTGGACTGAAAGGTGTTGGCGAAGCTGCTGTAGAGTCCATTATTGCAGAGAGACAAAAGAACGGAACCTATCCTTCCATATTTGATCTTGTAAAAAGAGTCAATCAGCGAACCGTTAACAAAAAATCGCTTGAAAGTCTGGCAATGTCAGGCGCATTCGATTGCTTTACTTCAATGCACCGGGCACAATACTTCCATCAACCGGAAGGTGATACATCAAATGGATTGGAAAAGATCATACGGTTTGGAAACATTTGGCAAAGCCAATCTACTTCCAATCAAAATACGCTTTTTGGGGACCTCTCCATGGTGCAGGAAATTCCTTCTCCAAAAATTCCCGATTGTGCACCCTGGTCACTCACAGAGTTATTGGATAAAGAAAAGGATGTTACAGGCATGTTCCTGAGTGGACATCCATTGGATCATTACAAATTTGAATTGAAATATTACGGAATATGTCCAATTCAGGACTTCAATGAATTCAAAGAAGGAATTGAATTGCAGAAGAGTCCAACACAAACCCTGAAATTAGCAGGCCTCGTTACTGCATCCCAACATAAAATATCCAGAGCAGGAAAGAAATACGGCAGTCTTACCATTGAAGATTTCAGTGGCAAGGTTGAACTTACTCTGTTTGGAGATCAATATGTAAAATTTTCAAACTACTTCAATGCAGGCACCTGCATACACGTGAAAGGAAATTTTGAGAAATGGGAAAGCAGGAATGAATGGAACTTCAGGGTTACTGAAATTTGCCTATTGGAAACCATCAAAAAGGTGTTTACCAAACAGGTGCAAATAACAATGCAGGCGGGTGCAATCAATGAGGGACATATCGAGTTCTTCAAAAAGAACATGAAAAAAAATCCGGGGAGGTCCAGGTTAAAACTTGTGATGGTCGACCAGGTAGAAAAATTGGTTGTCCAGATGCGCACCACAGAGAAAGGGTTTGAGATGAATGACGAAATGGCTGATTTTTTGGAAAACAATCCCCTGATTGAGGTACAAGTTGACGCAGTTTGAGCTTCTATAGGACATTTATGAAAATTTAAAAATTGGAACTAATTTTGCAGTCTTATTTATATTCATCACCCTCAATAAAAATACATGGCAAAGGAATTTACCGACAGCAATTTTCAGGCAGAAGTTTTGGATTCAGATAAGCTGACAATGATTGATTTTTGGGCAGAATGGTGTGGTCCATGCCGCGCGATTGGTCCAGTGATCGAGGAACTTTCCAAAGAGTGGGAAGGGAAAGTAAACGTGGGAAAAGTGAATGTTGACCACAATCCCCAATTGTCCATGAATTATGGAATCACTTCAATCCCGGCTATTCTCTTCATCAAGAATGGGCAGGTAGTAGATAAACTTGTAGGTGCGCAGCCAAAAGGAAATTTTGTAAGAAAGATTGAGTCCCACCTATAAGCACGAATTTTATTACATTTGAAACCGCCTACATGGGCGGTTTTTTATTTTTATGGCAACCATCAGAAAACAAAGCATTTATTCCTCCTTGTACATATACGCTGGATTTGTTTTTGGAGCCATCAATGTGCTTTATTTTTTTCCAAAATATTTCACGCCTGAGCAGTTTGGACTGACGAGGATTCTGATGGACATTGCACTGATATTTTCTACACTTTGCACCGCTGGGATGATACCCATTGCGTTCAAATTCTCTCCTTTTTACAAGCATCATCTGGAAAAATCAAAGAATGATCTTTTTACCCTCAGTTTTCTGATTGCTGGGATTGCATGTTTGTTGCTGCTGTTTTTGCTCCCCTATTTGCAGCCCATCATCATTCGTAAATTTGGATACCGTTCACCTTTGCTGATTGAATACATTGACTGGATTTTTCCCATGACAGTAGGACTGGTAGTTTTCACACTGATGGAAGCATACGCATGGGTCATTTCAAAAAATGTAGTCTCCAATTTTTTGAAAGAGTTTCTTTACAGGATACTGGTTACAGTCCTGATCGTTTTCTGGGCATTTAAACTGATTGAGCAATTTGAAACATTTATAGCCTTCTATGCATTGCTCTACTCCGTCCTCATCTTGGCAATGGGATGGATCTTGTACAGATCAAAATACTTCAACATCACGTTTATAAGAAGCAAGCTGACAAAAAAATATGCACCGATGATGGTTAAATTTGGGAGTGCCTATTTCCTGAGTGCGCTCTTGAATATACTTGCCAAGACCAATGATACACTCATCATCGCATCACAATCGAGCGGTGGACTCAAAGACGCAGCCATTTTTACAATTGCAACATATCTGATCACTTTAATGGATGTACCGCAAAGAAGCATGGTATCATCTGCGACTATCCAAATTGCAGAGGCCTGGAAAAGCAAGGATATGGCAAAACTTGATCGACTCTATAAGAAAACTGCATTGACACTGCTGATAACCGCATTGGGCATCATGGGTATTGTTCTGATCAATGCACCTTTGCTCGTTAAATATTTGGGCGATACCTATATGGGACTGCCGCTGCTGATGATCATCCTTGGATCAGGAAAGCTGATTGAGTTGGGAACAGGACTCAATGCACAAATCCTCCAATTGTCAAAGCACTGGAGAGTAGATCTCTTCACCAACATGTTTTTTGTAGGCATTTCCATCATCCTCAATTATTTTCTTACAAAAAATTTGGGACTCACCGGAACCGCAATAGGAAGTGTGATTGCAATTGTCTTATTCAATCTGATCAGGTTTATATACATAAAAAGACTGCTTCAATTGCAACCGTTTACAGTCAGCAATGTATGGGCCCTGTTGATCGCAATTTTGTGGGGAGTTGTATGTTATTTCATTCCACTGGACAATGGTGAATTGTCAACGTACATCTTGAAGTCCATTTTATTTATTGGCGGATTCGGATTTACAGTTGTGAGAATGAATTTGTCGCCTGACATAACAGATTTGTTCCAACAGATAAAAAATAAAATTGTACACAGAAGCTAGAACAAAGGGAATGATATATCTAAATCAATTATCTTACCAAACAATTTGATATTCATGAATTTTCAGTGGGAAAATCTCAGTCGCGGTCTATTAGGTATGTTGTTTCTCGTTGGACTTTGTTATGTTTTGAGTAACAACAGAAAGGCCATTAACTGGAGACTGGTTTCCATGGGGATTGTTGCACAACTGGCTTTTGCGATTGGTGTTTTATCACAAGGCAAGTATAATTTCTTTCGAATCCTGATTCAATGGCTCTCAAATCAGTTTGTACAGGTAATCAATCTTGCGCACAAAGGAATCGAATTTATGTTCGGAAATCTTGCAGATGCCGGCGGAAGCTGGGGTTATACATTTGCTATTCAGGCACTCCCGAACATCATCTTCTTTGCAGCATTGTCCGCTTTGTTTTATTACCTCGGCATCCTGCAAAAAGTAGTTTACTTTTTTGCATTGCTGCTGAGTAAATTAAAAGTTTCCGGAGCAGAGAGTGTTTCAACTGCAGCCAATATATTTCTGGGGCAAACCGAGGCACCACTGATGGTGAGGCCATTCCTAGAAAAAATGAACCGAAGTGAAATCATGTGTATCATGGTGGGTGGCATGGCAAATACTGCCGGATCTGTACTTGCTGCATATGTGGGATTTCTTGGAGGGAATGATATTGCACAGCAACATTATTTCGCATTGCACTTGCTCAGTCAGTCTATCATGAGTGCGCCGGCTGCAATTGTGTGTTCAAAAATATTATTCCCTCAAACAGAAAAGATTGATGAAAAAATTGTGTTGACCAAGGAAAAATTTGGCGAAAATGCTTTGGATGCCATTTCATTGGGAACAACAGATGGGTTGAAACTGGCTGTCAACGTGGGAGCTATACTGATTGTATTTACTGCATTGATGTATGTATTAAACTGGGTATTGGGTTCATTTGGATACTACCTAGGATTGAATGATTGGATCAAGCGTTTTTCAAGTGGTCGCTATGACTCACTCTCCTTTCAAATGATTTTGGGTTATCTGTTTTCCCCTGTTGCTTGGCTAATTGGGGTAACCCAACAGGACATGGTTTACGTGGGACAGCTGTTGGGAGAAAAAACCATCATCAACGAGTTCCAGGCTTATATCACATTTGGCAAAATGAAAGCAGATGGCATCATCACAGATCCTCGCTCTATTCTCATTACCACTTATGCATTGTGCGGATTCGCCAATATTGCCTCCATTGGAATACAAATTGGCGGCATCAGTCAATTGGCCCCCAATCAAAGAAAAAACCTGACAGAGCTTGGATTCAAGGCACTGATAGGTGGAACCATCGCATGTTTGATGTGTGCCTGTATTGCAGGTGCATTGGGCTAAACAGGATTTAGGCGAGACAAGATTTCAGTTGTAATTTTGCAAAAAAATGGCCATGGACAGTGATTTGAGTATTTTGAAGCTGATCTCTCCTCATTTATCAGATATCGTTCATACAATACAGAACCAAGCAAGAATCACCCCCGAACAGGGTCTTTTTTTGTTTGAAAATGCCACCCTTGCTGAACTGGGCACAATGGCAAATTATATCAGAGAAAAAAAACATGGAGACTCTACCTACTTCAATAGAAATTTTCATATTGAGCCAACCAATGTATGTGTGTTTTCATGTAAGTTTTGTTCTTACTCCAGATTATATGCGCACCGAGAGGAAGGATGGGAATTAAGCATTGATCAAATGTTGGAGAAAGTGAAGTCATATGATGACCAACCAATTACAGAAGTTCATATTGTAGGAGGCGTACATCCTAAAATGGACATTTATTTTTTTGAAGAACTGATCAAAAAGATAAAAGCCCATCGCCCAAATCTGCACATCAAAGGCTTCACTGCAGTTGAACTGGATTACATGTTCAGAAAAGCAAAATTGAGCAGACCAGATGGAATGTCATTGTTGCACAACGCTGGACTCGATTCATTGCCTGGAGGAGGTGCTGAAATTTTTGATGCTGAGATCAGAAAACAAATTTGCGCAGACAAGGTAGATGCAGATGGCTGGTTGGATATTCATGCAACAGCACACAAGATAGGTATGCACTCAAATGCAACCATGCTCTATGGACATTTGGAAAACTACCAGCATAGAATAGATCACATGCTGCGACTGAGAAATTTACAGGATGAAACAAAAGGATTCAACACATTTATCCCCCTTAAATTTCGCAATCATGATAACGAACTGAGTCATATACCCGAGGTGAGTGCGATTGAGGACATGAAAACCTATGCAATGGCAAGGATCTTCATGGATAATTTCCCACATATCAAAGCATACTGGCCGATGCTTGGCAGAGAACAGGCACAGCTCAGTTTGTCATTTGGCGTTAACGATCTGGATGGCACCATCGATGATTCAACCAAAATTTATTCAATGGCTGGAAGTGAGGAACAACATCCAAGTCTCTCTACGGAGGAACTTGTCAACCTCATCAAACAAGTCGGTAGAAAACCGGTTGAAAGAGATACCCTCTACAACACGGTTCATGCCTACTGATACAATTAAGATACAGCAACCAAAGTAATTTCAAATATCAAAGCTGCGTTGCCAGGAATGCTCCCTGCTCCAAATGCACCATACCCTAAACTGGGTGGTAAATACAATATAATTTTCCCTCCAGGTTTGATAAGTGGAAGTCCCACTTGCCAACCTGATATCAACTGGTTTAAATTAAAAGTTACAGGATTGCCTGACTCATAGTTGGCAGCAGTCCCTGTCTGATCAAAAACAGTTCCATTGGTTAAATATCCCTTGTAAAACAAAGTCACTTTTGAATTGATGGTTGGGGCTGTTCCTGAACCAGGTTGCTCAATCTTATAATAAAAACCGCGACTGTCTTTTTGAACAGAAGACGTCAAAGCTTTTTTCGTAATGTATTCATCAATGGTCATAAGCTGTTCTTCTTTTTTACAACTGAAAAATAAAATCGATGCAAGTCCTATCAATGCCAAATACTTCATCATGTTTTGGATTTTTGAAATTTCCTGCAATTTAGGACAATCTGTCTTTTGATTTTGACAAAAGTCTTTGATACTCCTGCTCGTATTTTTCCCATTTAAACCTGCGGTTGAAAATGGCAATAAAGACAATTATCAATAGAACAGCCAACACCAAAACCAAGGGATTAAACTGACTCAACCCAACAGCATCAGCTCTTTTGTACCAAAATCTACCGAGTAAAAAATTAACAACAATAGGAACTGCGAAAATCAAGCCGATGGGAAGTCCATATGTAAGTTGGGTAAGCAGTCGCTTTTGTTTGAGCCGATTTCGCTCCCAATAGGCCATAAATTTAATCTCCTCGTCTGTATATGACATAAAATATCTCTAAATTACGGTATGCTTCAAAAACAACGATTGTTTTTCTTTCTTTTTTCAATCATATCATTGATTGAAATTTCTCTCATTGCATTGGATATGGAGCACATGAGAATTTTCAGCAAGCCCCTGATCATTCCACTGCTGGGATTGACCTATTATACTTCGCTGCATCAGAAAACCAATCTTTTGAAGGATGCAGTGGCAATTGCGTTGTTATTTTCCTGGTTGGGGGATGTATTGCTACAGAAAGAGTCGCTTTTTGTACCAGGACTGCTTGCATTTCTTACCGCACATATTTTTTATATTTTCTTCTTTTTAAGAACCGCATCAGAAAAAGCCTCCTATTTCAAACTCAGACCGGTAATGCTTATTGCTGTTTTGGCTTATCTTATTGAATTCATGTACTTGCTATGGCCATCCTTGGGGAGCATGAAAATACCAGTATTGATTTATGGAATAACCATCAGCACCATGTTGTCTGCAGCAATTTGGCAATATCAAAAACTGGATGACAGAACATCTCTGTTCTTGATCATAGGAGCTGCCTTGTTTGTGACTTCCGATTCAATTCTTGCCGTCAATAAATTCAGCAGTTCATTTGACAACGCAGGAATTTTCATCATGACAACTTATATAATGGCACAGCTGTTCATTGTTCTTGGTGCCATCAGATACAGAAACAATATTGAATAAAAAAAGCTCCGAATAATCGGAGCTTTTTTTATGATAGGTTTAGGTTGTTTATTAGTAACCCATTCCACCCATATCAGGAGCACCACCGTGTCCGTGTACAGGCTCTTCTTTCTTAGGCTTATCAGCAACAACACACTCAGTAGTCAACATCATGCCTGCGATAGACGCAGCGTTCTCAAGTGCAACGCGGCTAACTTTGGTTGGATCAATAACACCAGCACTCAACAACTTCTCATAGTTGTCGGTACGTGCATTGTATCCGAAATCACCTTTGCCCTCTTTTACTTTTTGTACAACGATAGAACCTTCGATTCCTGCGTTGTAAACAATGGTGCGAAGTGGAGCTTCCAAAGCACGGCGGATAATTGCTATACCGGTAGTTTCATCTTCGTTTACACCTTTCTTTTTATCAAGTGATTCGATGGCACGAATGAAAGCGATACCACCACCAGGCACAATACCTTCTTCTACAGCTGCACGGGTAGCGTGAAGAGCATCGTCTACGCGGTCTTTCTTTTCTTTCATTTCAACTTCAGTAGCAGCACCAACATTCAATACTGCAACACCGCCGCTGAGTTTTGCCAAACGCTCTTGTAATTTTTCTCTGTCGTAGTCAGATGTAGTTGATTCGATCTGAGTCTTGATCTGGGCAATACGGGCATTGATTTCATCCTTCTTGCCTTTACCACCAACTACAATTGTATTGTCTTTGTCAATGGTTACTCTTTCAGCACGACCAAGGTAAGTCAAGTCAGCATTCTCCAACTTGAATCCCTGCTCTTCGCTGATCACGATACCTTTTGTAAGGATCGCGATATCCTGTAACATTTCTTTTCTGCGGTCACCGAAACCTGGAGCTTTCACAGCAGCCACTTTCAATGTTCCACGCAATTTGTTTACTACCAATGTCGCCATTGCTTCACCTTCGAGGTCTTCAGCGATGATCAACAAAGGAGCACCTTGTTGAGCAACTTTCTCAAGGATATGAAGAATATCTTTCATTGCTGAGATCTTCTTGTCATAGATCAGGATGAATGGACTTTGCAATTCGCATTCCATCTTATCAGCATTTGTAACAAAATATGGGGAAATATACCCTCTGTCAAACTGCATACCTTCAACGATATCGATAGAGGTTTCAGTTCCCTTGGCTTCTTCGACAGTGATTACACCATCCTTGCCTACTTTTTGCATAGCCTCAGCAATCAATTTACCGATTTCAGCATCGTTATTAGCTGAAATGGAAGCCACTTGCTGAATTTTCTTGTTGTCGCTTCCAACAGTTTGCGACTGTGACTGAAGATTTGCTACAACAATTTCAACAGCTTTGTCGATACCTCTCTTGATATCCATTGGATTGGCACCAGCTGCTACGTTTTTCAATCCTTCTGTGATGATGGATTGAGCAAGAACAGTTGCAGTAGTTGTCCCATCACCTGCTACATCAGCAGTTTTAGATGCAACTTCCTTTACCATCTGTGCACCCATGTTTTCAATGGGATCTTCCAGTTCGATTTCTTTGGCAACTGTAACACCATCTTTTGTTACAGCAGGAGCACCAAATTTCTTTTCGATAACCACATTGCGACCCTTAGGTCCAAGTGTAACCTTTACCGCATCAGCGAGCGTATCAACGCCTCTCTTCATTTTATTGCGGGCATCTAAGTTGAAAAATATTTGTTTTGCCATTTGTATAGTTTTTTAATTGTAAGCTTGAATTAAACAATTGCAAGAATATCAGACTCTCTCATGATCAAATAATCATGACCTTCAACAGAAATCTCTGTTCCGGAATACTTTCCATAAAGTACAGTATCCCCTGCTTTAACAGTCATAGGCTCGTCCTTTTTGCCTGGGCCTGCTGCCACAACTGTACCTCTTTGTGGTTTTTCTTTTGCAGTGTCTGGGATGATAATGCCACCTGCTGTTTTCTCTTCTGCCGGAGCAGGTTTCACGATTACCCTGTCATGTAAGGGGGTAATGTTTAACTTCTTAGCCATAGCGTTTTGTTTTGAGTTTAAAAATGTCAAGTTTAATTTGTACCCATGTTGATCGAATTTTGTACCATAGGGCGAAAATTGAAATTATGTCATATAGTCACCAATTTAGGCCTTAAAACAGGGGAAAATGGCATATTTGAGAAGTCACAAGCATGTCATTTTAACACAAGAAATGGCTAAAAATTGGACATGGGATATATATAGACTATCTTTGCAACTCCCCAAAAAGCTCTTTCAATGATCAGTCGCAGGAATATCAGGATAAAAGTGATGCAATGCCTTTACGCAGCAGAATCCGAGTCGACCTTGGCTACAGAGCCTCAATCCCTAAAATTATTGAAATCCTATTTAGATCAAACGGCGGAATTGTTCGCCTTTTGCCTCTATTCTCTCACCGAAATTGCCAGGTACGCAGAAACAGATGCCAAATTGCGGGCTTCGAAACACTTGCCAAGCTATGAAGATTTGCATGTAAACACCAAAATAGCAGGAAATACTTTGCTCTGGAAAATTTTAGAGACAGCCTCTTTCCAAGCCATTGTGAAACAAAAGCACTTTGCAGAAAAAATCAACCAAGAACTGCTAAGAAAAATTTACCTCTCACTGGTTGAGACGGAAATTTACAAGTCATATATCCACGAAGAGTCGCGTGATAAAAAATCTGAGAAGGAAATTTTGAGTTTCATCTTCACCGATCTCATGATGGCGAATGAGGAGTTCACAGATTTCCTGGAAGAATATTTTTTACAGTGGGATGATGATGCGGAAATGATCTACCAAATGGTATTGAACTATCTGAGTAAACCTGCTGCATATGAATTCACAGACGTGGTAGGTCCGGAAAAAACCAAATATGCATTGAACCTCCTGAAAACAGCCATCGATAAGAAGAATTTTACAATGGACATGATTAAGCCCAAGCTAAACAATTGGGATGCTGATCGAATTGCTGCATTGGATATGATACTGCTTCGTTTGGGCATTTGCGAATTCCTGTACTTTGAGACCATTCCAACAAAAGTTACCATCAATGAATACATTGATCTCGCAAAAAGTTATAGTACGCAGCAGAGTGGTCAATTTGTAAACGGAATACTCGACAGCATTCACAAAGATCTTCAGGCAGCCGGTTCCATTAAAAAAGTAGAGTTCAAAAAACAATCCTAATTAGCTACATTTGTAAAACTTTTTCAAACAAACAATATGATGAATACATTCTTTTTACAAGCTTCCCCCAATGCAGGTATCATGCAGTTGGTGTTGTTGGGAGGCATGATCGTAGTTTTCTACTTCTTCATGATCCGTCCACAAGCTCAGAAAGCAAAAAAGGCAAAGAAATTTCAAGACGATCTTCAAAAAGGCGATAAAATTGTCACCATTGCAGGCATACACGGAATTGTCAACAAAGTAAATGATGACTCAACAATTCAAATTGAAGTAAGTCCTGGCTCTTTCATGAAAATTGAAAAATCTGCTATCAGTCTTGAATGGAGTGAGCAACTCAATAAAACTGCCGCAGCAAAATAATTGCAACTTAAACAAACAAAAGCCTGGAAACCCTTCCAGGCTTTTTTATTTACATTTGGTGATGCTTAAAGTGGGACTAACAGGTGGAATTGGTTCTGGAAAAACAACCGTTGCCAAAATTTTTGAGGCAATCGGGACTCCTGTTTATTATGCAGATCTGGAAGCAAAAAAAATCATGTCGACCCACCCAAAACTTGTAGAGGAAATAAAGCAAGTATTTGGAAACGATGCTTACATTGGCGGAATACTAAACAGGACATTCATTGCTGAAAAAGTTTTTAAAGATAAAGACCTGCTTCAACAACTCAACGGAATGGTTCATCCCTATACAATTGCACATGCAAAAGAATGGATGGAAAAACAAACAACTCCTTATGCCATCAAAGAGGCAGCTTTGATTTTTGAAAGTAGCATACAGGGGGAATTTGATATCATCATTGGAGTACACGCTCCCAATGCTTTGAGGGTGCAAAGAACCATGAAAAGAGATGGCATTGGTTATGAGCAGGTGATGGAAAGAATGCAAAACCAGATCGAAGAAGAGATAAAAATAAAACTCTGTGATGAAGTCATCATAAATGATGAACAAAAAATGCTAGTACCACAGGTACTAGCACTTCATGAAAAATTCATACACGCATTAAAATAAGTCCTCACACCCAATGGGAGCTCCGGGAGGAGCATCCAGGTATACAGCTGGTGTGGCTTTCTCTGGCTCCTTGCTTCGCAATAATAACATTTCTATGTGTGCAGCATATTGAGCATCTATAGTTGATTTCTTCTGTGCTTCCATAAACTTTTTCAAAGCATTCAATGAAGAGACAACTGCAGATTTTGCGGGATATGATATTGCATCAATGACAGAAATAGAGAGCAAGTATGTCATCAACATTTGTTCGGTCTGCATTTGAATAGCACCCTGCATCCCATTTTTTCTAGATGACTTGAAAGTTGAATT
>Ga0192647_100938_pt1 | contig 19815 bp, 19 predicted proteins | sample LauGreFa1BDMLBSN_2_FD_133046 | JGI IMG/M metagenome (GOLD analysis project Ga0192647, IMG submission 133046) | Freshwater lake microbial communities from Lake Michigan, USA - Fa13.BD.MLB.SN - reassembly | ecosystem: Environmental > Aquatic > Freshwater > Lake | place: Lake Michigan, USA...
GGCGCTTTGGTGTCACACCGTTAACGAGGGTGCGAATTCTCTGAATGTTTGGATTCCAGCGTCGACGGGTACGACGGTGTGAGTGCGAGATGCTGTTTCCAAACTGTGGGCCTTTGCCACAGATATCGCACTTGGCTGCCATAGTCGCCTCCGGTTACTAGCTGGTTTTCACGGTATTTAAGGTCTTGAGCGCCCGCCAATGAAATCGAGCACCGAAGGGTAGCGCGGACCCGCCATTTCGGTCTAATCAGCCGGTAACCTCATCGGCTATGGCCCACCCTGAGCTAGATGTTGTGCGGTTTCGCGCCTGGCTCGTGCGCGCCCGAGACGAGATTTCCCGCTCTCGCGAGCGCCTTAATGCAGAGAATCTCTATCCCGTAGCCGATTCTGACACTGGCTCTAACCTTGAGGCGACCATCCGCGCTGCAGCAGAGGCGGTCGAGAGTGAAGACTCTGAGGATCTCGGCGCCATCGCCGATGCTGCAGCAGAAGGCGCGCTCCATGGCGCGCAAGGAAATTCTGGAGTCTTGCTAAGTCAGATTTTCCGAGGCTTTGCTGATGGGTTACGTGAGAATTTACCCAAGGCATTTGCTCTGGCACATGAGCGCGCATTGAAGGCGGTTGCTGATCCGAAAGAGGGAACAATCCTCTCGGTTGCGCGCGCAGCGCGCGATGCGGCAACAAGTGTGGGTTCATGGGGCAATGAGATGCGACGCGATGGTGAAATTGCGCTCGCCGCATGGAAGGCAGCCCGAGCATCAACTCTTGATAGCGCAATCAATCCTCCGAGTGAGGCAGCGCGTGGAGTTATCGATGCCGGCGCACACGGGATTGAACTTATCTATCGATCGCTCGTCGCAGTACTGGATGGCGAAATCGATAATGTCGACGATATTCCTTTTTACACGAGTAGTGGCTCACCTTCGCTCGATGTCAGCCAAAAAAGTGATGGCGCATTCGAGGTTATGTACGAGTTAACTAATCTCTCTGAAGAGCAAGTAGAACTTCTTCGCACAAAACTCTCTGGTATTGGGCAGAGCCTATTAATTGTTGGCGGAGCAAAGTTTTGGAAGGTTCATGTTCATACTGATTTTGTCGAAGAGTCGGTGGCTTTCGCGAAGGAGATAGGCAAGCCGGAAAATATCCGTATCACAGCGCTGGATCTATCTGGATGCAAAAGTGAACGCACCCTTGTCACGGTCGCAAATGGTCCTGGTTTTGAAACGCTCATGCGCGAGTCTGGGGTCAATGTGATCAAAGCATTTGAGTCCCGTCGAGTCACTTCAGAAGAATGGGTACTTGCCGCGGGTGAGAGCACCGAAGTTATCTTCATTCCGCATGATGCGCATGGCCACCAAAGCGCTCAAGATGCAGCGCAAATTTTGGAATCAGCGAAAAAAAGCGTCGCGGTAATCAATTCTTATTCCCCACTCCAGGCACTTGCCGCAATTTCCACACATTCGGAAGACCTTGAGAGTGATTTTGTGGAAGAAGTGCATACGATGGAAGCTGCCGCGCGCGCCACACTTTCGCTCACTATTGCCATTGCGCCACGACAGATGGAAAGTTATGGCGAGGTAGTAAACCCTGGAGCTGTTATCGCGCTCCAGGAGCGCAAAATAATCGCCCATGGAGTGGATGTCGTTGATGTTGCCCATGAAGCAATCTCAAAAGTTATTAATGCTGCTACCCAGTTGATTACGTTGGTGACTGGCGCCAATGCGACTATTGAGGTTGCGCAAGCTTTGATAGAACGTATTTCAATCGCCCATCCAACTCTTGAGGTTGCACACTATGTGGGTGGACAAGCTTGGTATCCATTGTTGATCGGAATCGAATAAATGGTTGCCCTCAACGCTAAGTTGTCGGCAGCCCTGGGTGATAGAACGGCCAAGGCGCTCAATACGGCATTTGGCTACTCAACCGTTGAAGATTTACTCCATCACTATCCACGGAGATTTGTGGCTCGAGGCGAACTCACTGACATTGATGAATTAAAGGATGGTGATGTTGTCACTATTTTGGCAGAGATTGTTGATACCAATAATCGTCCAATGCGCGGCCGCAAGGGATCAATTCTTGAAGTGAAAGTTAGTGATGGCAAGAAGAAATTATCACTTACCTTTTTTAATCAAGCATGGCGAGAGCGGGAAATGCGCGTAGGTCGAACTGGTCTATTTGCCGGAAAAATTGGCACATACAAGGGGGCTCGCCAGCTAGCTCATCCTGAGTATCTTCTTATTCCTGAAGGCGCTGATACTGACGAGGCAGCAGGAGAGTTTGCTGGAAAATTGATACCTGTATATCCAGCAACTGCAAAATTCCCCTCTTGGAAAATTGGTCAGTGCGTCAGGACGATTCTCGATGTAATCGACGAAGTTCCTGAGACTTTGCCAGAGGAATATCGCGGAGAGCTACCGAGCGCCCATCAAGCGCTTTGTGACATTCACTTACCAGACTCCCATTTGGCGGCAGCCAAAGCGCTTGAGCGGTTGACTTTCGATGAGGCGCTCTCGCTCCAATTGCTCTTGGCGCGACGCAGACATCAATTCGAGTCCCTCCATACAACTCCGCGACTCTTTCGTAGTGGTGGTCTGTTAGAAATCTTTGATCAAAATCTTCCATTCGAACTTACTGCGGGACAAATTGCGGTGGGAGCTGAAATTGAATCCGACATGAAATCTCAGCGACCAATGCATCGCTTACTTCAAGGTGAAGTTGGTTCAGGCAAAACTATCGTTGCCCTTCGTGCGCTACTCGCTGTGGTTGATACTGGCGGTCAAGGAGCGCTACTTGCCCCCACGGAAGTTTTAGCAGCTCAACATTTTCGTTCAATCTCTGCGACGCTTGGTGAATTAGCAACGGCGGGCATGCTTGGCGGGAGTGATCGCGCAACCCGGGTAGTGCTGCTTACTGGTTCCACGCCGGCGGCGGCACGAAAAGAAGTGCTCGCGCAGATTGAAGATGGTTCGGCAGGAATTGTCATTGGTACCCATGCGCTGTTAAGCGAGGGTGTTAACTTCGCAGATTTAGGCCTTATTGTCGTTGATGAGCAACATCGATTTGGAGTTGAGCAAAGAGATGCTCTCAAATTGAAAGCACAATTACCACCGCACCTTTTGGTTATGACCGCTACGCCGATTCCAAGAACTGTAGCTATGACTGTCTTCGGTGATTTGGATATCTCAACGTTAACTGAACTGCCAAAGGGCCGCTCACCCATCACTACTCATGTCATTAATGAGCTTGAAAAACCACATTACGTAGAACGGGCTTGGGAGCGCATTGTTGAAGAGGTTAGCAAGGGTGCTCAAGGCTATGTTGTGGCACCGCGAATTGAATCTGGCAGAGAGAAATCCAGTACGTCAAACTCAGAGATAGAGCACGAGGCGCACTCTGTTGAATCTCTTTATGAGCAACTCGCCCATGGTCCATTGAAATCGGTCCGAGTGAGCGTTTTACATGGCAAATTGTTGAGCGAAGAGAAAGATCGAATCATGCGCTCCTTCTCGCAAGGTGACATTGATTGTCTAGTAGCAACGACCGTCATTGAAGTGGGAGTTGATGTTCCTAATGCCACGGTAATGGTGATTGCAGATGCAGATCGCTTTGGAATCTCGCAACTACATCAGTTACGTGGTCGGGTTGGTCGTGGCTCCAAACCAGGGTTATGTTTATTGCTGACCAAAGTTGAAGAACAGAGCTCTGCGATGGAGCGCCTGCAGGCAGTTGCAAATTCGCTCGATGGGTTTGAACTCGCTCGAGTCGATCTTGATCAACGTCGCGAAGGTGATGTGCTTGGCACTGCGCAATCGGGGAGTCGATCCCAGTTGCGCTTGTTGCGTGTGTTGCGAGATGAGAAGATCATTGAGCGTGCGCGGGACGTTGCAAACGAAATCATCGCTGCTGACCCAGAGCTCAAGCGCCATGTTGCGCTGCGGGATGAACTTGCTAAGTTAGAACGAGACGAACGTTCAGATTTTATCGAGAAGGCGTAACGGGTCACCATGAGAATCATTGCGGGTAACGCCAAGGGGCGAATACTTATCCAACCAGCAGGCGTAACACGGCCAACTTCAGATCGGACCCGAGAGGGAATCTTTTCGGCGCTCGAATCAGAAATCGGTACATGTGAAGGAATTACTTTCCTTGATTTGTTTAGCGGAACGGGTGCGGTCGGGTTAGAAGCGCTTTCGCGCGGTGCGAGCGAAGTCGTCGCAGTGGAAAAAGATAAAAAAGCTGCGGCAGTATGCCGTGAGAATTATGAATTGGTAAAGAGTTCTGTATTAGGCAAATTTTCGACCCTTCAAATGAGCGTTGATAGTTACCTAGATCTTGAACAATCAAAATTACTTAACTCTGATGTGGTCTACCTTGACCCCCCGTACGAAGTGGCAAATGAGGTTATTGAGAAGGTTCTCAGTAAAATCCTGGAGCGAGGAATTCTTCACTCCGATGCAGTGGTGATTGTCGAAAGATCCTCTCGCGTTGCGCCCTTCATTTGGCCCACAGGGCTCCTGGCCAGCAAGGAGCGAAAATACGGAGAAGGCGCTGTTTACTATGGTTTACTCTCCGCCATTTCTTGATTTCTCGCCCTGACCCTGCCCTGCTTGCTACCGTGTCCTCATGATGCGCGTTGTTTGTCCAGGTTCGTTCGATCCCATCACCTTTGGACATCTCGATGTCATCGAACGTGCCAGCGAGCAGTTTGATGAAGTCGTGGTTGCGGTTCTGGTCAATCGGACGAAAGGCTCACTCTTTTCGGTCGAAGAGCGGATGGAAATGATTCGCGAGACAGTAAAGGCTTTCCCGAATGTCAAAGTGGATTCGTGGAGCGGCCTGCTCATCGATTATTGCAAGGAACGGAAAATCCCTGCGATTGTTAAAGGCCTTCGAGCGGTTAGTGATTTTGATTATGAGCTCCAAATGGCGCAGATGAATCGCCAGCTCTCCGGGATAGAAACGTTATTCATGGCGACAAGACCTGAATTTTCTTTCCTCTCCTCATCATTGGTCAAAGAGTTGGCAACGTATGGGGGAGATGTCACGACCTATGTGCCCGCACCTGTGCATGCTTCGCTTGTCGAACGAATAGCAGGAGGTAAGCGATAAATGGAGTCCTTAGATAAGTTGCAACTGGCCATCTCCATGGTGGAGGAGGCGCGCTCAGTACCTCTTAGCGCCTCGTGCGTAGTTCACCGAGGTGAATTACTTGGCATTCTCGATGAAGTGAAGTTAAGCCTTCCCTCCGATTTAGATGCTGCTTCAAAAGTTCTTACAGATCGCGATTCCATCATTGAAGAAGGTCGCATCAGCGCGGAACAACTTGTCGCAATGGCTCGCGAAGAGGCTGCGCGATTGGTGGAGCAAACTGAGATTGTCATTGCTGCTCGGGCAGAGGCAGAGCGAATCCTGAGTGAAGCCCATCAAAGCGCTCAAGAACAGCGTGATGAGGTGGATTCCTATATCGATTCACGACTTGCGACATTGGAAGTCATTCTTACCAAGACCATGGATGCAGTGGTTAAAGGAAGAGAACGAATTGCTGGTGCGAGCGAGAAGGATGTCCTTTCACAGCTAGCGGATGAGTAGCGGGAGTTATTCAGTATGGCTACCAACGCACACTCCTCACATATCTCTGAATTCTCAATTTCTATTCACGACCTTCGTCGCCAACCTGGGGAGATGATGGCGATTTCGCGATCATTTCTCTCGCCAGAGCGAGTAGGAATTGATGTGATTGCGATTGAACTGGGGAGTGAAATCTCTATTTCAGGAAAAGTTGAGTCAGTTTCTACGGGTGTGCTTGCCAGTTGTGAGATCGAAGCAATTGCCACAGGCGAATGTGTTCGTTGTCTAGATCCCATCGCTCTTCCTGTTCGCGCAATGATCCAAGAACTCTACTTTTATGCTCTTCCAGTTGATTTGGATGAAGACGAAGATGAACCGTTAATGATTTCCGATGAACATATTGATTTGCTACCTCCGATTCGAGATGCGGTAATACTCGATCTGCCGTTGACGCCGCATTGCTCGGAAGCGTGCCCTGGCCTCTGTCCCGAATGTGGCGAGAAGATTGCCGAGAACCCAGAGGGCCATAACCACGAAAGCATCGACCCGCGGTGGAGCAAACTTAGAGATCTCCCCGACTTGGGCGAGGGTGGGCGCTCGCAGTAGCCCCAACTAGCCCCAAGTAGCCCCAGTTAGCCTCTGCTTCATCTGGTTTCTTGGTTTTTTGGCAAATTCACCCTCAATGAGGGATAGTTCTCCCATGCCAGTACCAAAGCGAAAGCTCTCCCGCGCCCGAACTCGTTGGCGCCGGAGCATGTGGCGTACCTCTGCAGCGAACACCGTTCTCTGCGAACAGTGCCGTCAACCACGTTTACAACATATCGCGTGCCCTACATGCGGCACCTATCGGGACCGTAACGCTCTAGAGGTTTAAGCACTACTATGCATCGCGACCTAACTCAGGCTCTCGGTGCTGAGGTTGATGCGCAACTTCTTGAAATAGCGCTTACCCACCGTTCTTTCGCCTACGAATCTGGCGGCCTTCCCACATATGAGCGGTTGGAATTTCTCGGCGATAGCGTTTTGGGTCTAATCGTCACTGCGGAGTTATATCAACGCTACCCAGATCTACCCGAGAGCAGATTAAGTCCGCTTCGCTCCGGAATTGTAAATACCGTGGCGCTCGCCGAAGTCGCACGAACTCTTGGACTTGGCAATCACATCAAAATTGGTAAAGGCGAAGAGAGCTCTGGTGGGCGAGCAAAAGCATCGATTCTTGCCGATTCGCTAGAGGCGCTCTTTGGAGCGCTCTATATCGATAAAGGTTTTGAAGCGACAAAGAACATCATTCTGCCTCTGATCTCGCCTCTTATTGCACATGCCTTAGAGAGAGGTGCCGGGCTTGATGGCAAGACTGCTCTGCAAGAGTTGGTAGCTGAACGAAATATGGGAGCTCCCGAATATGTGGTGACAGATACTGGCCCAGATCACGATAAAGATTTTGTAGCCGAAGTGCGCGTGCAGGGCAAAGTTGTCGGGCGCGGAACCGGAAAGAGTAAGCGCGAGGCAGAACAGATTGCGGCAACGATGGCATTCACTACATTAAGCGACCGTGCCTGAGCTACCTGAAGTAGAGACCGTCCGAAGCGAACTAGCTCGATGGTTGCCAGGTAAGAGAATTTCAACGGTAAAAATCCTCCATCCACGAGCGGTTAGGCGCAGTAATGGACCATCCCTGCGAAGCGCTCGGAATCCATTGTTGGGAGCAAAAGTTGTGGCGGTCAACCGTCGCGGCAAATTTATTTGGCTCACCTTTGATCGCCCATATGCGCTCGTGATTCATTTAGGCATGAGCGGCCAAGTACATTTACCAAAAGTTCCAGCACTTCGATCATCACATGTTCGCGCGCGCATTGAATTTAGTAATGGTAATCGGGAGTTGCAATTTGAAGATCAAAGAACTTTTGGATATCTAGCTTTAGAAGAGATGACAGAAGATCTCCATCGCGGCCATCAATTTGGGGGAGTTATTCCACAATCAATTACTCACATCGCCCCAGATTTAATGGAGGTTTTTGAGGAGCAGACGCCCACTTATTCATTAGAGGTAATCAACGAAAAAATTCGTTCGAGAAAGAGCGAGATTAAGCGGGTACTTCTCAATCAAGAGGTAGTTAGCGGAGTGGGAAATATCTACGCAGATGAAGGTCTATGGGCTGCCAAAATTCACCCTGAAATCCACGCAAATACTTTGGAGCGATCGGAAGTTGAAAAATTGCTCGAAGCGCTCCGGGAAGTGATGGTGCGTGCCATTGCTGCGGGGGGAAGCTCAATAGATGAGCAGTACAAAAGAGTGAATGGTGAGAGCGGATATTTCGATGTCGAACTCAACGCTTACGGCCAAGAGGGGGAGCCCTGCCCCCGGTGTGGAACCCTCATCCAAAGGTTGAGGTTTATGAATCGCTCCAGCCACCTCTGCCCGAAGTGCCAGAAGAAGCGGTAACCAGTAGTTAGGGTAGGCGGAGCAAAATGTAAGGGAAATACCGAAAGGGGGTGGCTCTCAACCGATGTACCTCAAGGCGCTCACCCTCAAAGGTTTCAAATCCTTTGCTTCTGCCACCACGCTTCGCTTTGAACCTGGGATTACCTGCGTGGTCGGTCCCAATGGATCCGGAAAATCGAACATCATTGATGCGCTCACTTGGGTTATGGGCGAACAAGGGGCGAAGAGCCTGCGCGGCGGAAAGATGGAAGATGTCATCTTTGCGGGTACTACCGGACGCGCCCCACTTGGTCGCGCAGAAGTTTCGGTAACGATTGATAACACTGATGGCGCACTTCCTATTGAATTTTCTGAAGTAACAATTTCGCGCATCCTTTTCCGCAATGGTACGAGCGAATATCAAATCAACGGTGAGACCTCCCGACTGCTAGACATTCAGGAGTTGTTAAGTGATAGCGGTATCGGTCGCGAAATGCACGTTGTAGTGGGACAGGGTCAACTCGACTCAATCCTTTCCGCTAATCCGGAAGAACGACGCGCTTTCATCGAGGAAGCTTCGGGAATTCTTAAGCATCGCAAACGGAAGGAGAAAGCGCTTCGAAAGTTAGAGGCGATGCAAGCAAACTTCGCAAGAATCCAGGATTTACTCACCGAACTTCGTCGACAACTCAAACCGCTAGGCAAACAAGCGGAAGTGGCAAAGAAAGCGGCAACGATTCAAGCAGATGTTCGTGATGCAAAATTGCGCTTATATGCTGAAGACTTAATTACGCTCCAAGAGACTTTTACAGTTGAGGTCGCTGATGAGGGAGCGCTCCGTGCGCGAAGAAGTGAGGTGGAGCGCGAACTAGAAGTTATCCGCGCTCGCGAAGGCGAATTAGAACAACTTACTTTCTCGCAGGCTCCAGTACTTGCGAAAGCACAAGATACTTTTTACCAACTCAATTCACTTCGCGAGAGATTCCGTGGTAGCGCCAATTTGGCAAGCGAACGAGCACGTTATCTCTCAGATTCTGAAGAGGTGCTTGCTTCAACCGTTGATCCTGAGGCGATGGAGCGCGAGGCTTCTGGAATTAGAGAGCAAGAGCGGGCGCTTCGTCAGACTTTAGTTGCGCAACAAGAGGCACTTACCGTTGCCAGCGCAAATCTTGCTGGAGCAGAGGCAGAGCTAAAGGCTCGAGAGAATGAATTAGCTCAAGCGCTTCGAGCAGCTGCTGATGTGCGCGAAGGAAATGCACGACGAGAGGGTGAAATCAACTCACTCCTTTCGAGAATCCAAGCCAGCGAAGCAGAGATAGCCCGCCTCTCACGTAATCGCGATGATGCGCTCAACCGAGCAGCGCAGGCCCAACAGCAGTTCGCAGCAAAAGAGGCAGAGATTGCAGGGCATGGCGCAGGCGAAGAGGAATTGGATTCTGATTACCAAGGCAAAAAGAGCGCCCTTGATTCAGCGAACGCAGAGTTAGAGTCTTTACGCGATCGAGAACGTTCAATTGAGCGGGAGCGTTCTTCCACCCAAGCACGCGTCGAAGCGCTCAAACTTTCAGTCGCATCTCGTGATGGCAGCGCAGCGCTACTCAATTCTCGAAATGAAGTACCTGTTCTTGGTTCGCTAGCATCTTTAATGGAAGTGGCTTCGGGGTGGGAGATTGCAATAGGTGCGGCACTTGGCTCCCTTGCCGACGCAGTGGTCGTTGGTCGCCTCTCTGATGCCCTCGACGCCCTCACCTTGTTAAAGCGCGAGAATGCAGGTCGCGCTGAGATTGTCGTTGTTGGCTCGCTTGAAACCCCACTTCAGGTATTTAACCAACCATTGCCACAAGGCGCGTATCGGGCAGTGGATGTCATTCGAACTGTCCAACTACAACGTCCACTCGCACAACTTCTCGGCAATACGGTTATTGCAGAGTCATTGAACATCGCACATTCGATCCTGCAGCAATATCCGACGCTTCGGGTCGTCACTAAAGAGGGCGATATTCTCGGTCGAGATTTAGTTAGTGGTGGTTCAAAGCGCGAATCAAGCATTGTCGAATTAAATGCTGCCATCGAAGTAAGTGAGCAGAAGTTAGTTGAACTCACACATAACGGTGAACGTTTGAGATTTGAAATTTCACAAGCTGTCGAAAAGGTAAATGCACAGCGAAACGAACTAGAAAGATTGCTGGCTGCACTAAATGAATCAGATGCACGAATGGCAGCCCTTGCCGAGCAGATTGCCGTTTTTAGTCAGACTCGTTCGGCAGCGCATGCTGAGGCTGAACGACTAACTGCATCGATAGGTGAAGCCAACGATTTAATCGCGCGCTATCAGAGTGATTTGATTGCGCTGCAAAGCGCCCCTATAGCTGTAACACCTGTGGTTGAACCGCAGAGTTTTGATGTAGACGCTCTTCGGGAACGAGTTTCGTTAGCTCGGACTGTCGAGATGGAAGCGCGATTGACTTTACGAACTGGCGAAGAGCGGGCAAACGCGATGGCAGAGCGCGCAGTAGCGCTAGAGCGCGGAGCGCAGAATGAGCGAGATTCGCGAGTGCGCGCGATTGCTAAACGTGAGGCGCGTGCTACCGCCGCAGTTGTGGCACAACGGCTCGCTGAAATTGCTTACGACGCTCTGATTCAGATTGAAGTTTCTATAACAAAAGCGATGGCAGAGCGGAGCGCTCTCGAATCCGCGCGAACTGAGCGCGAAGGTGAAATTCTTGCCGTTCGATCGAAAAATCGTGAGCTAACCGCTGAGATGGAACAACTGACAGATAGCGTGCATAAAGATGAGATTGCAAGAGCTGAACAGCGAATGCGGATTGAACAACTTGAAGAGAAGATTATTACTGAGTTTGGTCTCGACACCGCCACGTTGATTGGTGAGTATGGACCAACAAATGATGTACCAACATTTGTTCTCGATGACGATGGTCAGGTCATTTCTACCGAAGTTATTCCGTATCGCCGCGATCAACAAGAAAAGCGCCTTGCAGCTGCGGAGCGCTCACTTGCCCTATTGGGCAAAATCAATCCACTAGCGCTAGAAGAGTTCTCGGCCCTGGAAGAACGTGCGAAGTATCTCGCTGATCAGTTAGAAGACCTGAAGAATACCCGTCGCGATTTGCTGGAAATTGTTCGTGAAGTTGATGAGCGAGTGGAGACAATTTTCAAAGAGGCCTACCGCGATACTGCAAAAGCTTTTAGTGAGATATTCCCACGCCTCTTCCCTGGTGGCGATGGCCGTCTCATTCTTACCAATCCGGAAGATTGGCTTACCACTGGTGTCGACGTCGAAGCGCGACCACCAGGAAAGCGTGTAAAACGACTCTCGCTTCTCTCAGGTGGTGAGCGCTCACTCACCGCAGTAGCTCTTCTTGTGGCGATTTTTAAAGCTCGCCCCAGCCCGTTCTATGTACTCGACGAGGTTGAAGCCGCGCTCGATGACGTGAACTTAGGGCGGTTGCTTGAAGTGCTTTCCGAACTTCGAGCGGATTCGCAATTGATCATCGTTACCCATCAAAAACGGACGATGGAGATTGCAGATTCGCTCTATGGCGTGACCATGCGTGGCGACGGGGTGACTGAAGTTATCTCACAGCGAATTCGTGAAATTGAGAACGCCTAGTGGCGCTCTTTAGTAAATTCACCTCGCTCTTCAAGCGCGCTGAAGGCGCGCCATCTTCTGAGCGGGGCCAAATTGATTGGAATGATTTAGAGAGCACATTAATTGGCGCTGATCTTGGACCGAACCTCGCACGTTCAGTATCGGAACGCCTTCGTGAAGATAAACACCTCTCATTACATGATGCACTTGCAGAGCTTTTAGTGAGAAGCGATCGCGCGTTACTGCACGCGGAGATTTCACCTACGGTAATTCTCGTAGTTGGCGTCAATGGCAGCGGTAAAACTACGAGCGTGGGAAAGCTTGGAGCGCTGTTGGCGGCAGATGGTAAATCAGTAGTTGTTGTTGCGGCAGATACCTTTCGTGCCGCTGCGCGTCAACAATTAGAGACTTGGGCTGCACGTTCTGGTCTTCTCTGTTTTGGAGGCAGAGATGGGGCTGATCCCGCCGCAGTTGCCTTTGACGGCGTGAGCCAAGCGATTGAGCGCGACGCAGATTTTGTTCTCATCGATACCGCTGGTCGTTTGCACACAAAAGAGGGGCTGATGGATCAACTCGGCAAGATACGTCGAGTAGTTGAGAAAAAAGCGCCGGTAAGTGAAGTACTCCTTGTACTCGATGGAAGTACTGGTCAGAACGCGCTGGCCCAGGCAGAGAACTTCACCGCTGCCGTAGCGGTCACCGGCGTGGTCCTCACAAAGCTCGATGGCTCCACTCGAGGGGGCTCAGCCCTTGCCATTGAGCACGCTCTGGGAATTCCCATCAAATATGTTGGCACTGGTGAAGGGGTAGGCGATTTCGCTCCTTTCGCTCCGGAGAGCTATATCTCGGGGCTGCTCAACGAGTAAGGCACCTGTGACAATCGGAAACATTCTTGTTACAGAACGCCAGGATTGTTTATCAACCTGAAACCTCCCACTAACCCCTCTGACGTCGAGCCCCCGCATAGTTACCCCACCTGCTGCACGATTAGGCAGATTTCTAACAGAGTGGGAGTTAATGAAATGAGCGAAGCGGTACTCAATTCAGGTGATACCGCCTGGATGTTGATGAGCTGTGCTTTGGTGCTATTAATGACGCCAGGGCTTGCTCTCTTCTATGGCGGAATGGTTCGAGCCAAAGGCGTCTTGAACATGATGATGATGTCGTTTATCTCTATGGGAATTGTTTCAGTCCTATGGGTTCTCTACGGATACTCGATGGCTTTTGGAAAAGATCTCGGCAATGGATTACTCGGTAATCCGTTCGAGATGTTCGGACTGACTGACCAGATTGCACCGGATTCATTCTTCGGCGGCATTCCCACCTCAGTCTTTATCGCATTTCAAGCGATGTTTGCCATCATCACGGTGGCGCTAATTTCTGGCGCAATTGCAGATCGAGCAAAGTTTGGCGGCTGGATCGCATTTGTCATTATTTGGTCGACGCTTGTTTACTTCCCAGTCGCGCACTGGGTATTTGATTTTGATAGCGGCGAGAGCGATCCGGGAGGATGGATTGCTAACCAACTCAAAGCAATTGACTTTGCTGGTGGCACCGCAGTGCACATCAATGCAGGTATCGCAGGTCTTGCTGCAGCGCTTGTCATTGGAAAGCGAGTTGGTTTCGGACGTGAAGGTTTTAAGCCACATAACTTGACGCTTGTCATGATTGGTGCAGGGCTACTCTGGTTCGGTTGGTTTGGATTTAACGCAGGCTCGGCAGTTGCTTCTAATGCAACAGCGGGCATCACTTTCCTCAATACATTCGTCGCAACTGGCGCAGCAATGCTCGCTTGGTTGGTTGTGGAGAAGCTTCGCGATGGCAGGGCGACCAGCCTTGGCGCTGCATCGGGAGTAGTAGCAGGACTTGTTGCCATCACGCCGGCATGCTCTGCAGTTAATCCGCTAGGTGCGATTGCACTTGGGGCTATCTCTGGAGCTCTCTGCGCGCTCGCCGTTGGTTTGAAGTACAAGTTGGGTTACGACGATTCACTTGATGTGGTTGGCGTGCACCTTGTGGGCGGACTCGCCGGTTCAATTCTCGTGGGCGTCTTTGCCACGGCAGATGCGCCAGCGGGCATCAACGGTCTGCTCTTCGGCGGGGGATTCGATCAATTAAATCGCCAACTCATCGCGAGCGTTGCGGTGCTGGTCTATTCATTCATTGTCACTTACATCATTGCGAAGATAATCGATAAGACAATCGGCTTCAGGATTGCACCAGAAGCTGAAGCGAAAGGTATCGATCTATCTGAGCATGCTGAATCAGCGTATGAACTCGGTGGAGCTCGTGGAGGTGCGTTCTAATGGCAACAATGAATCTAATTACGGCAATCATTAAGCCGCAAAAACTTGATGATGTGAAAGATGCGCTAAGCGCCAAAGGTATCCATGGGATGACCGTCTCGGAGGCCAGTGGTTTTGGCAGACAAGGTGGCCATACCGAGGTTTATCGTGGCGCTGAAGTGACCGTTCGCTTCGTCCCTAAGGTGCGGGTGGAAATCCTTGTCGCAGCTACTGATGCTGCTGGCGCAATCGATGCAATCGTAAAAGCCGCAGGGACCGGTTCGATTGGCGATGGCAAGGTCTGGTCCATTCCAGTTGAAGAAGTGGTACGAGTTCGGACTGGAGAGCGTGGCATTCCTGCGCTCTAACTGCAGGAGAAAAAGCTAACAATCTGGTAGCTCTCGACGGTAGGTAGGCTAGGGGAGTGTTTGATGCGCTCACCTCGCGGTTGTCGAGAACCCTTGCTGGATTGCGAAGTCGTGGGCGGATCAATCCCGTTGATCTCGAATCAACAGTGGGAGAGATCCGCACCGCGCTTTTAGAGGCCGATGTTGCGCTCGTCGTTGTCGATCAATTAGTTGCCGATGTTAGGCGACGGGGATTAGAAGCGATATCACTCAAACAATCAGGTATCAATCCAGCGCAACAAGTCATCACCATCATCCATGAAGAGATTCTCAAAATTCTTGGAACTAATGCGCGCTCGCTTACGACATCAAAACGCCCCCCTACCAAAATCATGCTTGCCGGTTTGCAAGGTTCTGGAAAGACCACCCTTGCCGGCAAGCTAGCGCTCTGGTTAAAAGAGCAAGGAAATACTCCTCTTCTTGTCGCATGCGATCTTGCTAGGCCAAATGCGGTGCAACAGCTTCAAGTAATTGGTGAACAGATCGGCGTTCCAGTTTTTGCACCAGAACCTGGGAACGGAATCGGCGATCCAATTAACGTTGCATCATCTGGCTTAGCTTTTGCGGAGCAGCGCTTACATAACTACGTCATCTTCGATACCGCCGGTCGATTAGGTGTCGATGTGGAATTGATGAAACAGGCGCGCTCAATTAAGAATGCAGTGAATCCAGATGACACTCTCTTTGTTGTTGATGCAATGACAGGTCAAGACGCAGTAAATACTGCGAATGCATTTAATACTGGGGTGGGTATTGATGGTGTTGTGCTTACCAAAGTAGATAGCGACGCGCGTGCTGGCGCTGCGCTTTCTGTCACTTCAGTTATTGGTAAACCAATTCTCTTCCTCTCGACAGGCGAGAAGAGCCAGGATTTTGAACCTTTCTATCCAGAGCGAATGGCGCAGCGAATTTTGGGGATGGGAGATGTCGCCACTCTCGCTGAGCAGGCGAAGAAAGCGCTTGATGAGAAGAGCGCTGCACGTCTAGAAGAGAAATTTACGAGCGGCGAAGATTTCACCTTCGATGATTTCCTTGAACAATTACAGGCAATGAAAAAGATGGGCTCGATGTCAAAGTTACTTGGCATGTTGCCAGGGATGCCTGGTGCACAAGGTGCAGCGATGAAAAAGCAGATCGAGTCACTAGATGACAGTGAGACAGATCGCGCAGCTGCAATTATTCAATCTATGACACCAGAAGAGAGATCGAATCCCAAGATTATGAATGGCTCCCGACGACTACGTATCGCAAAAGGAAGTGGCCATGAAGTGTCGACGGTTAATAAATTGTTGGATCGTTTCGCGGCTGCACAGAAAGCGATGAAGCAGCTCCGCCAAGGCGGGGGAGCAGGTTTACCACCTGGTTTGGGGGGAGCAGCTGCTCTTGCGCCCACCGGAATGGGGCGCCGAGAACAGCGGCCGGCAAAGAAATCTCGCTCCGGAAACCCTGCGAAGCGGGCTCAGGAGGAGCGCGGTTAGGTCAGCCCCGTTTTGGCGGTTCGGGCCGCTGCTGGCAAGATAGGGACCCTTGAGAACGGGCCCTCTCTCCCGTACTCATAAACCTCGAGGCAGTTGCCCGCTTCCTCATAACGTAAAAGAACTTGGAGAGTTTGTGGCTGCAAAAATTCGTTTAGCTCGTATGGGAAAGATTCGCACTCCGCACTTTCGGATTGTCGTTGCTGATTCACGCTCGGCGCGTAACAGCAAGGCCATCGAAGAGATTGGTCGGTACTCACCCACTCAAGAGCCTTCATTAATCATCATCAATTCTGAGCGCGCTCTATATTGGATGGGCGTTGGCGCAACCCCTACTCCTGCAGTTGAGGCGTTGTTGAAGATCACTGGTGATTGGCAGAAGTATTACGACTTGCCAGGTAAAGAGGGCACGCTCAAAGTTGCTCCGCCGCGACCTGATCGCCGCGCCGCCTTCGAAGCTGCTGCAAAAGATGCGATGAACGAGCCAAAAGATGGCGCTACCACTTTGAAGAAGCGTGCAGCAGAGAAGCTTGCTGCGAAAAACGCACCAAAGGTTGAAGCTGCGGATGAAGCTCCAGCAGCTGCACCTGCAGAGGCAGAAGAAGCTCCTGTAGCTCAAGCAACGGAGAGCGCACCTGAGAGCGCTCCAGTAAGCGAGTAACCATGATTGATGAGGCGCTAGAACATCTCATCAAAGGGATTGTTGATCATCCCTCTGATGTTGTCGTCAGTGAAAAAAATGGGCGTCGCGGTTTGACCTACGAAGTACGAGTTCATCCAGAAGATATTGGCAAAGTAATCGGCCGCGCTGGACGCACTGCGAAAGCGCTTCGAACTGTTGCAAGCGCTCTTGCCCGTCGACCCATTCGAGTGGATCTTCTCGAGGCTGACGAATAACAATGCTCCTGACCGTCGGCCGCATTGGTCGCGTTCATGGCATACGCGGTGAGGTCACCGTAGAAGTACTTACCGATTCACCTGATGACCGCTTTTATCCCGGCGCACAGCTGGCGACCGATCCCGAGCGCATCGGTGGCTTAATTATCGAAAGCGTAAGGTGGCATAACTCGACCCTGCTCCTTGGTTTTGCAGGATTTGATGATCGGACCGCAGGGGAAACTCTTCGCAATGTAAAACTTCTTGCTGAAGTTGATCTTGATGATGTCGAAGAGGATGAGTATCACATCCAACAATTAATTGGCCTCACTGTCTTTCATGTGAACCCTGAAAAAGACTCCCAGCCAATTGGTGAAGTATCCGGAGTTATTACAGGCGTGGCCCAGGATTTATTAGAAATCACAAAACCAAATGGAAGAGAATTTCTCATTCCTTTTGTGAAAGCGTTGGTGCCGAACGTCGACCTTTCACTAGGGAAGATTTTCATTGACCCTCCGGGGGGTCTGATCGATGAAGATTGATATCGCAACGCTCTTTCCCGAGTACTTTGCGCCGCTCTCGCTCTCTCTCTTAGGAAAGGCACAAGATGAGGGAATCCTGGAGATAACAACGCACAATCTTCGAGATCACGCGCCAGGGGTGCACAAGAGCGTCGATGACACTCCTTATGGGGGTGGCGCTGGGATGGTCATGATGGCCGAACCCATCGCACAAACTATTGATCCAATTATCGAGAGTGATTCACAAACCATTTTGATTATTCCAACTCCAGCAGGCAAGAGATTTACCCAGCCCATTGCACAAAATCTCTCTCAAGCGAAACATTTACTTTTTCTATGTGGGCGTTATGAAGGAATTGATGCTCGCATTCCACAGTATTACCGCGAGGTCGTGCAGATTGAAGTACTCGAACTTTCACTCGGGGATTACGTGCTTGCCGGAGGCGAGGTGGCCACCCTTGCGATGATTGAAGCGATCACTCGATTGATCCCAGGTGTTTTGGGAAATCCCGAATCTTTACTAGAAGAGTCACATGTAATTCGCGATCAGCTGAGCTCCGAGGAGCAGGCGCAAGCGCTCGTCGAATATCCGAATTACACAAAGCCGCCGCTTTGGAGAGGTCTTGAAGTCCCCGAGATCCTCACCTCAGGCAACCATGGCGCGATTGCCCGCTGGCGTTTGGAGCAAGCCAAAGCGCGAAGTCTGGCCCAGGGACTGGATTAAGGAGCGGATTTGGGTAATCCCCAGGCGCACGGCAGAATAGGGCGCCTTGGCGAGAAATGCGCCCCGCCGCAGGGGAGCGAGTTTCTAATCGCGAAGTGGTCCTAATTAGGTTATCGACCTGCGGCGATTACCAGAGAAAAACGAGATATCGATCATGAATACATTGGACGCTCTTGATGCGGCAACCCTTCGCCGCGACCTCCCATCCTTCCGCCCTGGCGATGAATTGAAGATTCACGTCCGCGTGATCGAAGGTAATAAATCCCGTATCCAGGTCTTCCAAGGCTTGGTCATCCGTCGTCGCGGTAGCGGCGTACGTGAGAGCTTCACCATTCGTAAAATCTCTTACGGTGTTGGTGTTGAGCGAACTTTCCCAGTACATACCCCTGTCATCGAAAAGATTGAAGTAGTTCGACGTGGCGATGTTCGTCGCGCGAAGTTGTACTACCTCCGCGAGTTGCGCGGTAAGGCATCAAAGATTCGTGAACGTCGCGGTGGCAATTTCGGACCGAGCGAGACAATTGTCTTTGAAACTGGCGAGGCAGAGGAAGTCACTGCAGAGGCGCTAGCGCCAGTCGAGGCTGTCGAGGCTGTTGAGACAGCTGCTGCCGTTGAGACCACAGAGAACGCGACCGAGACTGAGAAAGAGAAAACCGAGTAGTGAAACTTCCGCGGAAGGGTTCGCTCCTTCGCGAAATTCCAATTCTCATTGTTGTTTCACTTTTTATCTCGATAATCATTAAGGCGTTCTTGATTCAGGCGTTCTACATTCCCTCTGGGTCTATGCAAACCACCCTTGAAATCAACGATCGAGTTATTGTGAACAAGTTCGGGAATTTTTTCACCGATGTAAAGCGTGGCGATGTGGTGGTATTCCGCGATCCGGGAGGATGGTTACCTCCGGCTTTTCAGGAGAAACGTTCCGCTCCATTGCAAGCCCTTCGTAACGGTTTAGTTTTTGTCGGGCTCGCTCCAGATCCGGCTAAGCAACATTTAATTAAGCGTGTAATCGGTGTAGGTGGAGATCGCATCGTCTGTTGTGATGCCGCTGGCGCCCTTGTGATCAACGGGAAACCAGTTAAAGAGAAGTACCTATACGAAGGAAACGCTCCAAGCGAAATGAAATTTGATGTCACTGTTCCAAAGGGATCGCTTTGGGCAATGGGTGATCATCGGGCAGCGAGTGAAGATTCTCGCTATCACCAAGAAGATCCAAATAAAGGAATGGTTCCGCTTAATAAAGTAGTAGGACGAGCTTTTTTAGTGATTTGGCCAGTACAACATTTCGGGCTCTTGCCTCGACCAGATGCGTTGACCGCAATTCCAGTGAAATGAACCCCGAGGCTGCGCTTCGAGCGGCGGGCTTTACCCTTATCGCTGGCGTTGATGAGGCGGGACGGGGTGCATATGCCGGCCCACTTGTTATTGCAGCAGTAATCCTTGACCCTGCACGCCCTGTGAGTGAGGTGGGGGATTCCAAATCTTTCACCGAAGATAGACGTAGGGAGCTTGCCGCAGAGATTAAAGAGCAAGCATTGGCATATTCCATCATCACGATAGATTCTGACGAGATTGATGAACAGGGGTTACATCCCTCCAACATAGGCGGAATGCGTCGTGCGCTGACTGCGCTCACAGAGCAACCCGACTACATCATCACTGATGGTTACCACGTTCAAGGTCTTAATATTCCATCGATTGCGATGTGGCGTGGGGATCAGGTGAGTGATTCGGTCGGTGCTGCTTCAATAGTGGCAAAGGATCATCGGGATCAACTCATGATCACTTGGGATAGCCAATATCCAGAGTATGGATTTGCTCAACATAAGGGTTATGGCACAGCTGCTCATCAACGAGCGATAGAAGAGCACGGTATTTTGCCAATTCATCGAAAATCTTTTGCACCGATTGCTCGTTTACTTGA
>Ga0192647_100941_pt1 | contig 19735 bp, 14 predicted proteins | sample LauGreFa1BDMLBSN_2_FD_133046 | JGI IMG/M metagenome (GOLD analysis project Ga0192647, IMG submission 133046) | Freshwater lake microbial communities from Lake Michigan, USA - Fa13.BD.MLB.SN - reassembly | ecosystem: Environmental > Aquatic > Freshwater > Lake | place: Lake Michigan, USA...
CGTTTATCTGAAAGCAGTAAAGGAGTACCAGTATTTGCAGAATGGTATTATGGACCCCAATTGAGAAATATGATATCTTATAAATTGAATAAAACACAATTAAAAGGATATTTTCAAGAATTAGCTATCAATGCTAATTACCAACACTTAGAAGAAAGCAGAATTACTAGAAGATTCCAATCAAATAATAAAGATACTAGATTAGAAAAAGTGGATATTTTTGGATTAGTTGCCGATTTTTTACATACAGATAAAAATGGGGAAATACATATTGGGGTTGAATCTTATTATAATATTGTACAATCTACTGCCAATAGAACCAATACTTCCTCATTGGCAAAAACTCCTATACCTACTCGCTATAGTGATGGACCAACCAACATGGCTTATCAAGCAGTTTATGTGCAGCAAACCAAATACTTGCATCCAAAATGGGTGCTTAATGATGGATTGAGATTGAATTTCGTACAATTGAATGCTCAGTTTAAGGATACCGCTTTAATGCATTTACCATTTACTGAGGCTAAACAAAATAATACTGCATTGACTGGTAATATTGGCATAGCCTATAATGGTGATAAAGGAATTAGATCCACATTTGGTATAAGTTCAGGCTTTAGAGCCCCCAATGTAGATGACTTAACCAAGGTTTTTGATACTAGGACTGGTTATGTTTTGGTGCCCAATAAAAATTTGAAACCAGAATATACCTATAATGCAGAATGGACAATATCTAAAAGTAGCTCTCTGTATTCTATAGGAGCTAGTGTTTTTTATACTTTGTTTAATAATGCATTGGTGGTTGATAAGTTTACATGGAATGGCAAGAGTGCCATTTTATATCAAGGTGTATTGAGCGATGTATATGCTACACAAAATAAAGCAAAAGCCAATTTATATGGATTTAATGTAAATGGAAGATTAAGAATTATGCAAGGCACAGAGTTGAATGCTACTTATACTTATACTAAAGGAAATTATATTGATCAATCAAAAAGAATGCCTTTAGATCATATACCTCCTGCTTATGGAAGATTTGGACTAAAGCATAATAACAAAGTATGGAATGCAGAAATTTTTAGTGTCTTTAATAGTTGGAAGCGAATAGCTGACTATAATTTAAATGGTGAAGACAATGAGATATATGCTACTAAAGATGGAATGCCTTCATGGATGACACTTAATTTTAATGCGCAATTTATTCCAACCCAGGATTTGACTATTGGTTTTGGTGTTGAAAATATCACAGATCTCAATTATAGACATTTTGCAAGTGGTATCTCTGCTGTCGGAAGAAATTATTTATTGAGTTGTAAAGTAAATTTCTAATATTTTAAAGATCCAATATTGCTAGAGAATATTTTTACAGCAATAGCTAAAAGAATCACTCCAAAAAATTTACGCACTGCTAGCAAGCCCCCGGGCCCTAGCAGGCGTTCTATTAAGTTCAAAGATTTTAATACGATATAAATAATAATAAGGTTTACAACTATTCCGGCTAATATATAAACTTCTTCAAAGTTTGCCTTAAGCGACATGATGGTTGTTAAGGTTCCGCTTCCAGCAATGATGGGGAATGCAATTGGAACAACAGAACCAGTATGCCCATTCTTATCTCCTTTAAATATTTCATGACCTAATACCATTTCCAATCCTAATAAAAAGATAACAATAGATCCACCTACTGCAAATGATTTTACATCTAGCCCAAGCATTTTTAAAAAGGGTTTACCTAAGAACATAAATGCAATCATCAATCCACCAGAAATAAGTGTTACCTGGGTGGATTTAATTTTACCAACTTTTTCTTTCATGGAGATAAGCAATGGAATAGATCCTACAATATCTATTACGGCAAACAAGGTGAAAATCACAGTAAGTAGTTGGTCAAATTTAAATTCCATAAAAAAGCTTTGTATGAAGATACAAAGCTTTTTTTATTTACTTACCATTTCGTTTTACATGGATTAGCGCAAAATGAATCCAATTTGAAAGTTTTGCCCCATTGTATTGTAGCCATTAATTTCTTGAAATTGATCATTTAAAATATTTTGAGCATCCCCATAAATTTGTATTCTTTTGGAATATTGGTAGCTAATATGCGCATTCAATAAGGTATAGTAATCTAACACTACATCTTCTTTGCCATATCCACCCACATCATAACGCTTACTAATATATCTGGCCGCTACAGAAGCATCCCATTTTTTATTTAGTTTTAATTGATATTGAAAATTAACAACATGCTTTGGTCTCTTTAGTAAATAATTATAGGTAATTGTGTCTGTATTGGTTAATCTATTTTGATTGGTCTCTTTTCCGTTTAATAAAGTATAATTAATACTAAATTGATTTTGTTGATTGATTCGGTGCGTTAATTCTATTTCAAGACCATTCACATTTTGTTGAATAAAGTTGAAAAAATTAAAATCTAAATAATTATAATCAATTCCATTATTTATTTTTCTATTGAACCATACCGCTCTAGTATACAATGGTGTACTGTTGTATTCCAGCCCCATTTCTGTATTAATAGATGTTTCTGCTTTTAATTGACTATTGTAGCTAATTTGGTATAAAGAAGGCGCTTTGAATCCACTTGAAATACTTGCGATAGCTCTTAATTTAGAACTTATAGCATAAGAAGGGCTTAAGGTAAATGTCTGATTGTTCCCGTATCTAGAATGATTGTTGTATCGGCTACCTAATTCAAGCAAAAACTTCTTATTGTTATTATTGATGATTACAGAACCATAGATAGCATTTTGGTATTGGAAAGTATCTTTGAATATTTCATTGTAAGGGCCCCATCCGCTAATACTTTCATAGGTTTGATTATAAGATCCGTATCTGAAATCAGAGCCCACAATGTATTGTACATTTTTTGATAATTGATAAGAGTAAAAAATATCTGCATAATGTGTACTACCATTATAGAGGTTATTCTCGTAAATTAAATAAGTTTTATCTAAACTATCGTTTAAGTAACTTCTGTCCTGTGTAGTATATTGATACTGAAATTGAAAGGAAGCTTTATCTTTTTTATATTTAAGAATCATGCCATGTATACTTGTTGCATTCTTAAAGCTAGCGTCTTTATCGTCTTTAAAAGCACCGTAATCAATACTTGCATTGTAAGAAGTTTTTCTAGAAGTCCATTGAAGGTTCCAATTTGAATTTATGTCATATTGGAATTTGGCAAACCAACTTTTGTTTTCATATGCATCATTATCATAAGTATTGGTTTTATTGGGATCGTATGCAGAAGAAAAGCCAGCAGCTGTTTGTTTTTCTAGTCCAATTAAATAATTCACTTTTTTAACACTACCATTTAATTGAAGATTGGCTCTTTTATTTTGATAGCTTCCAAAACCTGCACCCCCAGTTAACCAAGATGTAGTTTTTTTCTTAGTGATGATATTGATAACCCCACCAATAGCATCAGAACCGTACAAAGTAGATTGAGATCCCTTTAATATTTCAATTCTTTCAATTTGATCAATTGGAATCAGGTTTAAATCAAATTCATTGCTAATCATTGAAGGATCACCCACTGGAGCACCATCTATTAAAATCAAGGTTCTTCCACTTGACGCACCGCGCATATAAATGCTAGGCACTGTACCTAAATTACTTAAGCTTCCTGGAAGTTGTAAGCCAGCCTGCTCATTCAATACCTGTGCAATGGTTCTCCCAGTTTGACTGGCCAATTGTTGAGCATTGATAATGGTGAGTACTTTACCGGTGCTGTTTTGCTTCTGCTCAATTTTGTTAGCAGTCACAATAACTTCATTTAATGTGTTGTCCGTTTGAACACTGTCTTTGCTTTTTGAAAAAGCAAATGTTTTTGTGGCAATGAATACCACTAAGAGCATAAATGTTTTTTGGCTCATTGTTGTTTATTTTTTGAATGAAACAATGAGCTTCCTGATAGAAGAGAATTCTTTTACAAATCCTTGCTTTTTACCCGAAAGCTTTTGGTTACTTTAATTAGGCAGGTCTTCTGGCTCGTTCCTAACATTGCATCCTTCCCAAATTCCTTCAGTGGATATTGCAACGATTGCCTTGGCGTTGAACTTACAGCTACGGGAATAGCTCCCGGTTTTAACGGGATTCCCTTTTAATCATTTAATGAACCTAATCGAGAACAAACTTAAATGATATTCTTTGTCTCAGATTTTATATTTATTAACCCCTTGTTGAAAACTAGAATTGTTTTAATATATTTATGCTTAACTAGTAAAGGATGAAAGAAAAACAAGGGATTAATTTTTTTAGCTTAACCATGATTGTGGTGAGTTTGGTGATTGGGATGGGTATTTTTAAAACACCTGCAACGATCGCTGCAAAATCTGGTACTCCTTTGATCTTTTTTAGTGCATGGACTATTGGTGGCATTATTGCTTTATTTGGTGCGCTGACTTATGCAGAAATAGGGCAAAGATTACCTGTGATGGGAGGATATTATAAAGTATTTGCACATTGTTACCATCCTGCAGTTGGATTTACCATCAATGTTTTGATTTTAATAAGTAATGCAGCATCTCTTGCTGTGGTGGCTTTAATTGGTGCAGATTATGTGAGTGATTTATTATTTGGAAGACCTTCTAGCACGCTTTTTAACATAGGGATTGCTACTTCTTCTGTAGGACTATTTTATTTTGTGAATTTACTCGGATTGAAAACAAGTAGTAGAACTCAGAATGTTTTGATGGTGGTAAAAATTAGCTTAATTATTTTATTGATTTCTTCTTTATTTAAAGGAGTAAGTGTTCCTCCACATGGTTATAACGAAGGTAAATTATATGTATATGATGGATCTAATGGTTCTTTGTTATTATTAGTGAGTTTAGTGTCTGTATTTTTTACTTACGGAGGGTATCAACAAACCATCAATTTTGGTTCTGAAATTGCTAATCCAAAAACCATGCAAAAGGGGATTGTGTTTGGTATATTTATCGTGTTGTTTTTATATCTAGCCATTAATTATACTTATGTACAAGTAATTGGATTTGATTCCATGAAAAATGCCAATGCCATTGGCTCTTTATTGTTTGAAGCTTGGTTTGGAAAATTTGGAGCAAAAGTGTTTGATTTTGCGATGGTATTAAGTGTATTGGCTTATGTGAATGTAATTTTGATGAGTAATCCAAGAGTGATGTTTGCAATGAGTGAGGATGGGGTATTGCCTAAATTATTTCAAAGTACACATCCTACAACGGGCGCCCTTGTTCCTGGTTTAACCATTTTTGCAATGACTACTGCGCTAATTACTTTCTTTGGTAAAGGGGTAGATGATGTCTTAAGTTTTAGTATTTTCTTGGATTGCATGGGTATGAGTACTTCAGCTGCGACTCTTTTATTGCTGAGAAAGAAAAAACAAGGGGACGCTTCTGTTACCGGAGTTCTTAAAAAGTGGACACCTATACTCTGCGTCATTTTTGTATTATCTTATTTTATGGTAGCCATTGCAGTGGTGATAGATAAACCCTATTCAGCATTGACCGCTTTGGTCCTTTTAGCATTGGTTTTGGGTATATACCGCGTTTTTTATCATCAAAAAAAGGCCATTTAACCCTTTTTTGGCTCCACTTGTCTAATATTTCAAAAGCTGAGCACTTATGAGTTACTTTTGTGAAAACAAAATGATCTTTTGTTAGACAAAATACATATGATTAAAATGAGATATATCCTTTCTTTATTAATGATCACCTTCAGTCTAGGTGTGATTGCACAAGAACCAGAAAAATGGGATCTTAAAACTTGCGTAGAATATGCCATTCAGCATAATATTTCTGTTCAACAAGCAGATGTTCAGGCAAGATTGGCCAAATTGCAAGCAGATTTAGCAAAAAGTAGTCAATTACCAACAGTTAGTGGTAGCTCTGGAATGGGTTTAAGATTAGGTCGATCTATTGATCCAACCACCAACGCATTCACCAATACGCAGTTTTTATTCAATAACTTTGGTTTAAACGGTGGTGTTCAAATTTTCAACGCAGGTAGATTAAGAAATAATGCAGCTGCTTCTCAATTTAATTGGCAAGCAAGTATAGCTGATATGCAAAATGCAGCAAATGACATTTCTTTAAATGTTGCTACTTTTTATTTACAAATTCTTTCGGCAATAGAACAAACTGAAATTGCTAAAATTCAAATCGCACAAACAAAAGAACAATTAATTGCTACTAAGAAAAGAGTTGATGTTGGTTTGTTGCCTGAAATTAATTTATTAGAATTAGAGACACAGTTGGCAAATGACAGTAGTAATTTTATTTCTGCAATCTCAAGTGTTGAGCAAAGTAAATTAAGCTTGAAGGCTTTATTAAATTTAGATGCAGCAAAACCTTTTGATGTAGTAGTTCAGCCAGTGGAGCAAATTCAATTACAAAATTTTACTGATTTACAGCCAGAATATGTTTTTAGCATTGCATCTCAAAATCTACCAAATATTAAAGCTTCTAACTATAGAGTAAAAGCAGCTGAAAAGAATGTAAAATCTGCAAAAGCTAATTTTTCTCCAACCCTTAGTTTTGGATATGCACTGAGTTCTAACTTCTCTAATCAATTTAAATACATTGATGGAGTTGAGTTTAATGGCTATAGCACTCCTTCTGCAGCTTCTCCCATTGTGAATATCAATAATACTAAATACTTTGTTCAAAGTCCTGTATTTACACCCACAACTGCTACTAGAAATTGGAGCAGCGTTTGGAAAGGATGGGGCAGACAAGTAGATAATAACTTTGGTCAGAGCTTGGGTCTTCAATTAAATATTCCCATTTTCAATGGAGGACAAGCAAAAATTTCTTACCAACAAGCAAAATTGAATTTTAGATCTGCTTCATTACAAGAAGAAAATACGCAAAGAAAATTAAAGCAAGATATTTTCTCTGCATACACCAATGCAGTGGTAGCATTGAATAAATTAAACGCTACTCAAAAAGCAATGGTATCTGCTGAAAAAGCTTATTCTTTTGCAACCAAAAGATATGAACTTGGATTACTTGGAACAATTGAATTATTAAATAATCAAAATAACTTCTTAAGATCAAAAGTGAATTATAAAGCTGCTCAATATGAGTATGTATTTAGAATTAAACTATTGGAGTTTTACAAAGGGGTGAATTTGACATTATAATACTAATTAGATAAATTGAAAATAAACAACAATGAATAAGAAACTCATTTGGATTTCGGTAAGTGTAATCGCAGTAATTGCTTTATTGATTGGCTTAAAAAAAGCAGGCGTAATTGGTAAAGAAGAAGGTACTGAAGTAACTACCGAAAAAGTAGCATTAAGAACTATTACAGAGTCTGTTAATGCAAGTGGTAAAGTTTACCCAGAAATAGAAGTTAAAGTTAGTCCAGATATTTCTGGAGAGATCGTTAGCTTATTTGTAGAAGAAGGAGATAGTGTAAAGAAGGGACAATTACTAGCTAAAATTTATGCTGATATTTACTCTTCGCAAAGAGATCAAGTAACTGCTAGTGTAAATCAAGTAAAAGCGCAATATGAAAATGTTAAAGCAAACTTAAGTGGTTTAAAAACCGTTTATGAAAATGCAAAAGCAACCAATGAGCGTTATAAAAAATTGTTTGCAGATAAAATCGTATCTAGATCAGAATATGAACAAACTGAACAAGCATTTAGATCTGCCGAGTCTAATTATAATGGAGCAAAAGAATCAATTAAAAGTGGTGAAGCGCAAATTCAAGGCGTAAGAGCACAATTAGCAAGAGCTGAAAAAGACTTAGCACGTACTTCAATTCTAGCACCCATGGATGGTATAGTAAGTTCTATGGGCGTTAAAAAAGGGGAGAGAGTAGTGGGTACGGCTCAAATGGCTGGTACTGAAATGATGCGTGTAGCAGATATGAAGAGTATTGAAGTGAGAGTGGATGTGGGTGAAAATGATATTACGAAGGTTAAAATTGGAGATACAGCATTGGTAGAAGTAGATGCATATAACAATAGAAAATTTAAGGGCATTGTTTATAAAATAGCTAATCCGGTTTCTACTGCAACTAGTGCAATGGCTTCTTCTACAGAAGTTGCTAACTACAAAGTGCATATTCGTTTATTTACCGAAAGTTATCAGGATTTAATTAAAGAGAATGCTAAATTTCCATTTAGACCTGGTATGACTGCAAGTGCAGACATTCAAACAAAGTCTAAAGTAAATGTTATTTCAGTTCCTTTAAATGCTGTTACCACTAGAGATAAAGAAGGTCAAGGAAAGGAAACCAAGGTATCGAGCAATGCAACTACTACTAACGAAGAGCCTGCTAAACCAGACGAAGAAATGTCAGAAGTAGTATTTGTTTTACAAAAAGACAATAAGGTTAAAATGATTAAAGTAAAAACAGATATCCAAGACTTAAACTACATTCAAGTGGAAGGAGTAAAAGTAGGGGATGTGGTAATTACTGGTCCTTATAGCACAGTAAGTAAGTCATTGAAGGATGGAGAACTAGTAAAACCTGTGACAAAGGAAAAATTATTTGAGGAAAAGAAATAAGTAAATGAATCTTTAAAAAGGGCGGCTCAAAAAGAGCCGCCCTTTTTTTATGTCTTTTCGTACCTTTGACCAATGCAACCATTAAAAATAGGAATTATAGGTAGTGGAAGTTGGGCTACAGCAATTGCCAAAATTGTTGCCGATAATGGCAATCATATTGCTTGGTGGGTTCGCCAACAAGGCAATATTGACTATTTCAAAAAAAGACATCATAATCCCCATTATTTAAGAAATGCTTATTTCGATGTTTCTGCTATTCAGTTTTCGTGTGATATTGTAGAAGTGATTAATGCATCTGATGTAATTATTATTGCAGTCCCATCCATTCATATTGTTTCATGTTTAGCCAATGTAGAAGCAAAGCATTTGGAAGGTAAAAAAATTGTATCTGCTGTTAAAGGAGTCTTGCCAATACACAATATTCTATTGCATCAATATTTAGAAAAAGTATATCATTTCCCTTTAGAAAACTATTTTACACTTTTGGGGCCAAGCCATGCCGAAGAAGTTGCTGCAGAGCAATTATCTTATTTGACTTTTTCGGGGTTGGATCAAACATTTACTGAAAAAATTGCTTCATGTTTTGAGTCTGAATACATCAATACAGTGGTCAATGCAGATGTCGTTGGTGTGCAATATGCAGGGGTGGTGAAAAATATATATGCTTTGGGCGCAGGTATAGCACATGGTTTAGAATATGGAGATAATTTTTTAAGTGTATACATTGCGAATTGTGCCAATGAAATGCAATTATTACTATCAGCTATTATGCACAAAGAGGGCAATGCATGTAAAGGAGTTAATTACAATGCTTCAGTTTATTTAGGTGATTTATTAGTAACCTGTTATTCTTTACACAGTAGAAATAGAACTTTTGGCAATATGATTGGCAAGGGTTATTCTGTAAGAGCTGCTGAATTGGAATTAAATATGGTAGCAGAAGGATACAATGCAAGCAAGTGTATCATGACCATCAATAAAGATTTAAAAATGCAAATCCCAATTATTAGTGCTGTATATGCCATATTATGGGAAGGAGCATCCCCTGTAGATACATTTAAAGAGATGGAGAAGACCCTACTATAAAGAACTCTGAAGCGATTCCGTCTGCTAAAAACTTTGCTGATTTTGATAAACAATAACCCTCGCTGGTTTTGCTAAGTACTTTTTGACTTGCTAATTGAGCAATTATATTGTTGGTATGTTGAAGATAGGCTTCACCAAATTTTGATTCAATGAAGGTAAGATTAAACCCTTCCATGCATCTTAATGAGATCATCATGTATTCGTTAAATTGAGTAGAAAGCTCAAGTGATTCAATCTCAAAATTAATTTCCCCCTTTTTTAAAGATTGAGCATACAATGCATTATTGGCAATATTCCATTGTCTTGTAGAACCATTATAAGAATGTGCAGATGGTCCTAATCCTATATAATGAGCGCCTTTCCAGTAGCTACTATTATGTTGACTTCTATGCCCTGGTTTTGCAAAATTTGAAATCTCGTAGTGTTCGTATCCCTGTTGATTTAAAAAGTCAACAATGATGTCAAAATGTGTAGCCTGTTCTTCACTCACCACATTCTTCATTTGCCCTTTCTGAATCATGGACTGTAATGCTGTTTTTTCTTCTACTGTAAGTGCATAACAAGAAACATGTGGAATAGCGTATTCCTTAATCAAATTCAAATCTGCTTCTAAATCTGCCCTTGAATAATGAGGAGTGCCATAAATTAGGTCAATGCTAATATTTTCAAATCCTGCTTTTTGAGCCGCTTCTATTGCTTTATGTGATTGTTCCACTTCATGTGCTCGGTTCATCCATTTCAAAGCATCGTTTTGAAAACTCTGTATACCAATACTTAGCCTATTGATCCCTAATTGCTTCCAATATTGAAGTTGCTCGTCAGTAATATCATCTGGGTTGGCTTCCAATGTACATTCTATGAAATCGTTTACAACATATTGCGTTCTTATTGCATCTGTAATGGTTTTAAGTTGGCTAAAAGATAATAATGAAGGAGTGCCACCGCCAAAGTAAATTGTTTGAATGGGAGACTTCAAATAGTCTTTTCTAAGATTGATTTCAATCAGCAAAGCCTCAATAAATCCGTCTATATTATTGGTTTGCGTGCTAAAATGAAAATTACAATAATGGCAAGCTTTTTTACAAAAGGGTATATGTATGTATATTCCTGCCATAAGTTGAATTAAACCACAAAGCTAGTCATTAGTTACTAATTCTGATATAGTATACTTATTTTTGCATTGATGTTTTCAACTATTCAAAAATTATTATTTGTTATGCTAGGGTGTTTGGTATTGAGTTCCTTTACCCAAGTGGATAGTATTTCTAAAAAACTGGATAGTGCATCACTTTTATTGGACTCTGCAGTTAAAAAAGATACTTTGATGATCCAATATGTTCCAGTTATTCCAAAATCATTTCAAATAGCGGACGCCAACCATTTTAGTTTTTTACATGGATCTTCAATTGATTCTAACTATAATCCTTTAAAAGATTATAAAGCCTATTTTGCTCAGAAGAAAAATGCATTCAAATTATATAATGAACTAGTAACTAAATCAAAGAATGCGCCTATAATTTTTAGAATTGAACAAAGGTTTTCATTACCAGATAAAGATTATTTATTTTATACCATTTTTGGTTTGTTATTTTTATTTGCCTTTATTCATAATGTGTATCCTCAATATTTTCCAAAACTTTTCAGTCAGTTTAATCAGTCTTCGTTAAGGATGCTTCAAAATAGAGAACAATTATTGCAAAATAATTTAGCCTCTTTATTAATGAATATTGGATTTATTTTGAGCTTTTCTTTAATGACTACTTTATTCATTTTCAACAAGCATTTGTTGCCGCTTTCTTTTTGGGAAGTATATGGGTATATCTGTTTATTTTTTACCACATTATATATTGGTAAATATCTTTTCTTGCTGTTGGCAGGGTATACATTTAATACCATGGAACTGATACAAACCTATGTTTTTGTGATCTTTATGATCAACAAAGTATTGGGTATTTTACTCATTCCTTTTATCCTTATTTTGGCGTTTGCAAAGCCCTATTTTTACGATTTCGCCATCCTTGGAAGCGCCGTTTTGGCAGTACTTCTCATATTGTATAGGTACCTATTTTCTCTAACAACTGTTAGGAATAAATTACACATATCTTCCTTCCATTTTTTTCTTTACCTTTGTGCTTTCGAAATAGTGCCCATCTTGATTTTATATAAACTAGTTGTGCAATATTTTGGCGGTACTTACTAAAACTGGAAAGTGAAAATGGCTATCAAAAAAATTCTTATTTCTCAGGCTAAACCGGAGAGTGAAAAATCACCCTATTTTGATTTAGAGCGCAAGTATAATGTCTCTTTGTTTTTTCAGCCATTGATTCAATTAGTTGCTATCCCTGCAAAAGATTTTAGAAAATCAAAAATTGATATTGCCGAATACACTGCTGTTATTTTTACTAGTAAAAATGCAATTGATCATTTTTTTAGAACCTGTGATGAGTTAAAAGTTAATATCAATCAGGACACAAAATATTTTTGTATAACTGAATCTGTAGCTTTATATCTTCAGAAATTTATTATGTATCGAAAGCGAAAAGTATTTTTCGGTTCTGATGGTACAAATAAAAAATTATTTGATGTTTTAAATAAACATAAAGCCAACGAAAGATTCTTGTATGTGTGTAGTGAAAATCAACAAGATAATGAAATTGTGAATTGGCTGAAAGATCATGGCTGTACCTTCGAATTAGGTTACATGTATAGATCTGAGAGTACAGATATCAAGCCTTTGTTGAAAGAACATAAATTTGACGCTATTTGTCTTTTCACACCTAGTGGTTTGAAAAGCTTTTTAGATAATCAACCAGGTTTCAAACAAAATGGTACCATTATTGGTGCATTTGGTTCAAATACTTGCAAAGCCGTTGCAGATGCTGGCCTTACTTTACATATCCAAGTACCAAGTCCTCAAACGCCAAGCATGGTGGCTGGCTTGGATCAATTCTTAGCACAACAGACTAAAAAGAAGTAAATTGCACCATATGAGTGCTAATACTACATTCACGAATGCGCTCATTCATGAGCAGAGTCCTTATTTATTACAACATGCTCATAATCCGGTGAATTGGATAGCTTGGTCCCCTTCCATTTTCGAAGAAGCAGCATCTAATAATAAACCTATTTTATTAAGCATTGGTTATGCAGCATGTCATTGGTGTCATGTTATGGAAAGAGAAAGTTTTGAAAATGAAGAAGTGGCCCAATATATGAATACACATTTTATCAATGTCAAAGTGGATAGAGAAGAAAGGCCGGATGTGGATCAAATTTATATGGATGCATTGCAAGCCATGACAGGCTCTGGTGGATGGCCATTGAATATATTTTTATTACCCAATGGGAAACCTTTTTATGGAGGTACCTATTTTCCCCCAAAGACCATACCACAAAGAGCTTCTTGGATGGATGTGCTAAAAGGAGTTCATGAAGCTTTTCAAACGAATAAAGAAAAACTAATTGAGCAAGCCAATCATTTAACCAATCATTTGGTTCAAACAAATATCAAAGAAAAAATAGACATTGAGCAGTTAACGGTCTTCCCAAGTATAGAAGAGTTTGATTTGATGACTAAAAGAATTTTACAAAACGCCGATACACAATGGGGTGGATTTGGTGTCGCTCCAAAATTTCCACAAACTTTTTCTATTCAGATTTTATTAAGAAATTATTTTGCACAAAAAGATCAATCATCTATTGTTCATGCGGTAAGAAGTTTGGATAAAATGATCCAGGGAGGATTGTATGATCATTTAGGGGGTGGATTCGCAAGATATAGTACTGACGCTCAATGGCAGGCTCCACATTTTGAAAAGATGTTGTATGATAATGCCCTTCTCATTTCAGTTTTATCTGAAGCTTATCAAATCACAAAGAAAACTGTCTATAAGACAGTGATTGAAGAAACTATTCAGTTTGTTTATAGAGAGCTGTCCGATTCAACTGGTGTTTTTTATGCAGCACTAGATGCAGATAGTGAAGGGGTTGAAGGAAAATACTATACTTGGACTTATCAAGAAATAAAAACTTTGTTACCTGAAAATTTATGTAAAACTTTCTGCCAATATTTTCAGATCAAAGAGGAGGGTAATTGGGAACATACCAATATTATTTGGACCACAGATCTCATTGAAGATGCATGGAAGGAAGATTTAGTAGAAGCTAAAAGAATATTATTTACGCATAGGGCCAACAGAATTCGTCCTGGTACAGACTATAAGATTTTACTTTCATGGAACTGCTTAATGATTATTGCATTATGTAAAGCTTATGCCATAACTAATGATATGACCATTATTGAAAGGGCAGAAAATAATTTGCAATGGTTGTTAGACAAAATGAAATCTAAAGAGGGATACCTTTATCATAGTTATGCCAATGGGCAAACTAAATCAATGGGCTTCTTGGAAGATTATGCAACATTAATGCAGGCATTGATCGAGTTACATAAAGCAACTGGAAAATCAGCATATCTTCTTCAGGCAAAACAATGGATGGAATATGTTCAAGTACATTTTATTGATGAAGAGGGGGTATTCTTTTATTTTACAAGTGATGAACAATTAGATGGCATTATTCGTAAAAAAGATAGTTATGATGGCGCTACTCCAAGTAGCAATGCAATGATTTGTTTAAGCTTAATTTATTTGGGCAGTATTTTTGATCAACCTAATTGGGTAGAACAGGCGCATAAAATGTTGGCATCCATGCACCAAATGATGATACAGTATCCAAGTTCATTTGGCTATTGGGCACAAAGTTTTTTTCAATTAGCCTATGGCTTAACGGAGCTAGTTGGAATAGGAGAAGGGGTTGATAAAAATCTATTTCCTATTTTAGAGTTATTTTTACCTCATATATTACCCCTATGGTTAGCTGAAGAAGATAGTAAATTCCCTACATCAAAAGGTAAACAAGGTATTGATAATCAATATTTTGTGTGTAAAAACAAGACCTGTTCTCCTCCCTACTTTGAAATTGAAGGCATTTTAGCAAAAATCTAACAAATAGATTTAGTAAATTGCACACATAAATAAAATTTCAAATATGCATTAACTTGTAAAAAACAACTTGTTACAATAAAGAATTCTATTTTTCGTTCATAACTTTACAAGCTTTCATAATTTTAAACTAAATATATTGAAATTCATTTCGACTATATTCTTATTCTCTTTACTGGCAGCTGGCTTTTTGTCTTATAAATCTAGTCCGTTCGATATCCAGCGTTTTACCCCGGACAGATATATGGCAGAAATTCCAGCTGGAACCTTTTATATGGGCCCAAGTGATGAGCAGGCGGATCAATCACTAATTAATAGAAAGAAACTTATATCAATTAATAGTTTCTGGATGGATAAAACTGAAATTACCAATGAACAATATAGAAGATTTGTAAATTATGTTACAGATTCTTTAAAGTTCTTGGCAATTTATGGAGGAGGTATCAATCAGAACGAAGATACCCTGAAGGTAGATTGGGCTAAAGTATCTAAAATTAACATGAGGAGTAAAGCTGTTTTAGAAAAATTAAACGAATTACTTCTTAGCCCAGATAATAGAATCAACGGTAGATTAGACATAGATCCAACCAAATTAATTTATAGATATTCCTTTGTGGATTTAAAGTCAGCAGCAAAAAGCTCAAAGGGTTTGGAAAAATCATTAAGTGATTTTATAGTCACAAGGAATCAAGCAGTTTATCCTGACACTTTAGTTTGGATGAGAGATTTCTCTTATTCTTACAATGAGCCACAAACTAGATTTTATTTTTCTCATCCATCTTATAATGAATACCCAATTGTAGGAGTTACTTGGAAGCAGGCGGTTGCATTTTGTAATTGGAGAACAAATAATAGCAATTATTATTTAGGTAAAAGAGGAAGATCGGAATATAAAATCAATGGTATTTACAGATTGCCTACAGAAGCTGAATGGGAATATGCTGCAAAAGGAAATGATAAATCTTCTGCAATGTATCCATGGGGTGCTCCTTACACAAGAACTATGCAGGGGAAATTATTAGCCAATTTTAAGCCTTCAAAAGGAAATTATTTTGGTGGTGGGGATAATAGATTTGACAATATTTACACTACTAAAGTGGGCTCATTCACTCAAAGTACTAAAGGATTTGATCTATATGACATGGCAGGTAATGTAGCAGAGTGGACAAGCTCTCTATATTATGAAGGTGGGGTTAATTTCTTGGGTGAATTCAGTCCTGATTTACAATATGACGCAAAAGATAATGATCCAATTATGATGAAGAGAAAAGTTGTAAGAGGTGGTTCATGGAAAGATGTTTCGTTTAACATACAAGTAAGTACTAGAAATTTTGAATATCAAGATACTGCCAAATCATATATCGGGTTTAGATGTGTTTTAGATATGGGTCCACGAAGTCGTTAATTTTTTTACTATTTAATATTTTAAAATGTCAAATTCTATTTCACCAAAAACAAATAAAATAATTAATGTTGTCATCTCTTTAGGTGCTGCAGTTGTAATTCTTGGAGCTTTAACCAAGTTGATTAATTTACCAGGAGCTGACTGGTTATTAGTAGTTGGTTTGCTTACTGAGGCAGTTATATTCGTAATTTATGCATTCTTGCCTCCTCCAGATATGGGGACCCCATCTACAGGTGCTGGTTCAGGAGCTACAGAATCAGTTGTATCAAGTATGGAAGCTGCTAAATTAGATGAAGCGGCATTTAAGAAATTAAGTACAAGTTTTGAAAAATTAAATGATACAGCTAAGCACTTAGGTGATTTAGCAGATATGGCTAAATCAAGCAAGGATTTTACAAATAATACAAAAGATGCAGCTATAGCATTAGGTACTGTAAAAGATTCAGTTGCAAGTGTTGCAACTAATTTAGGAAGTTTTGCATCTGCTTCTGACGGTGTCAAAAATTTAAATGAACAATTTGTTACCATGACTAAAACCATGGAAGCAATGAATAACTATTACGGTAAATTATCTGAAGCTTCTAATGCTATGTCAAGTTCTGCTGCCGATGCAGTTAGAGCTAAAGAGCAAATTTCATTATTGGCTGACAACTTAACTAAGTTAAATCAGATTTACAGCAATATGCTAAATGCAATGCAGGGTCGTCAATAAAAAGCATTAAACATAAAAATCATTTTAAAAACTAGTATACATGTCATTACCTAAGGAGCCGAGGCAAAAAATGATCAACATTATGTATTTAGTGTTGACAGCATTATTGGCATTAAATGTATCTAGCGAGATATTGAATGCATTCAAAACTATCGAAGAAAGTTTAACCAATGCAAATGTAATTATTCAAAAAAAGAATACCGACATTATCAAATCGCTACAAAATAAATTAGAAGATCCAAAGACTGCAGAAAAAGCGGCTATATGGTCACCTAAAGCAGCTGAAGCACAAAAATTATCTGACGAAATTTATGCTTATGTTGAGTCTTTAAAAGTTGGTTTAAAAAAAGAAGCTGGTTTGACCATAAAAGATGGTGTAGAGCATTATAACGATCATGATTTAAGTTCTACTACTAGGTATTTTTTAAAAGGAGCAAATCCTAATAGAGGTGCTGAATTATTAACAAGATTATCGGAATACAAAAATAAATTAGCCGCATTGGATCCAGGTATTGCGAAAGAGATTATTCCTACATTGCCATTAGATTTAACTATTCCTAAAACATCTTCTATTGCTGGTAAAAACGACTGGGGTTATGCGTATTTTAATATGACACCACCGATTGCTGCAGTAACTATTTTGACGAAATTTCAAAACGATATCAGAAATAGTGAATCTCAAGTAATGGAATATTGTCATAAAGAAATTGGTGAAGTTGAATTGGTTTACGATCAGTTTAATGCTTTTGCTTCTTCTAATTCACAATACTTGATGTCAGGAGAAGAACTAGTGATCACCGCAGGTGTTGGTGCATTTAGCAGTGCAGCAAAACCAACCATTAGTATTGATGGAGCAGTATTGCCTATTGGTCCTGACGGAACGGCTTCATTTAAATCAGTTGCAGGTTCTCCTGGTTTAAATAGTAAGAGAGTTAGAATTTCTTTCTTAAAGCCTAATGGAGAAACAGCAGTAGTTGAAAAAGATGTGAAATATACAGTGGGAACACCTACTGGATTAGTAGTATCAACTGACAAGACTAGGGTGTTCTATAAAGGCTTAGAAAATCCTTTAAGTGTAACTGGTGGCGGTGGTGCTGAAAAGGTAAATGTTAGTGTAGAGAGTGGTGCAGCAACTGTAAGAAAAGTAGGGCCTGGTCAATATGCTGTGAATTGTACTCAATTGGGTTCAGTAATATTAAATGTAAATGATGGTAAATCTACTAGCAAAGTGACTATTCCGGTAAAAAGAATTCCAGACCCAATTGCAATCGTAGGTGGTAGTGCTGGTGGAAATATGTCCGCAAGTGTATTTAGAGCACAACAAGGTGTTATTGCAGATCTCAGAGACTTTGTTTACGATGGCATCAAATTTAATGTAGTTTCTTTCTATGTGATTTGTACCGGAAAAGGGTTTGATGAACCAGATTTTGAAGAAGTAAATGGAGCGAAATTTTCTGGCGGTGCTTCTGCATTAATTAAACGTTGCCAACCAGGTACAACTGTTACAATTGGTGAAATTAAAGTTAGTGAGCCAGGAGGTGGAACTAGAAAATTAGACCAAACAATTACTTTCATACTTCAATAAATATTGAACGGAATACTTTTAAAAAATATATGTTGAAATGAAAAAAATCTATTTAGTTTCATTGATTTTAATTTTTGTCTTTTCTAAGACTAATGTATTTGCGCAATTTAATTTACCTAAGAAAAAAGGCGCTACCAATAAAACTACAACAGAGAAAGAGGTGTCAACTCCTGCAACTCAACAGGAAGATCCTCCTGCACAATTCATTCCAATTCAAAAGCAAAGAAGTATTGTAGATTCAAATATTAAGCCAACAAAAGTTGTCGATACAACAGTCGCTGGAGGATTTAATAGTAGTAATAAAAAAAGTCTTAGAAATAATTATGCATTTTCATCTGAAAACAAAAAAAGAGGTAGTCTCAAAGATCGCTTTCCTTTGCCATATGAAAATTTAAGAGAAGAAGATGCTTTATTTAGTGAATTTCTATGGGAAGATATAGATGCAAGAGAAAAATTAAATAGACCTTTCATTTATCAATCCTATGATCAAGATGCAGATCAAAGGTTTTTTGCAATTTTAATGCGTGCTATTGAAAAAGAAGGAGTTACGCCATTTTCGCCAGAAGATGATCGCTTTACCACTCCAATTACTTTAGATGATATTAATGCTAATTTAAAAGGTACATTGGATACGCAATTGGTCCAAAATGTAGATAATCCAAATATTTATGACACTACAATTTTCTATAATACTAAATTAGCTCCACAACCAGATTCTATCTATACATTCAGATTAAAAGAGCAATTTATATTTGATGGTAAAACAAGTAGAATGTATTGTAGAATAATTGGTATTATGCCTATTGCTACAATTAAAATCAATGATAAAATTATGAAAAGGCCATTATTTTGGCTTTATTATCCAGATTTAAGACCGATTTTAGCAAAAAGTGAAATCTATAATCCGAAGAATTATTCTAATAGAATTACTTGGGAAGAGTTGTTTGAAAGTAGGTATTTTAGTAGCACTGTTTATAAAACAACTATAGATAACTACAATGATAAGCCTTTAAATGTTTTATTTAAAGATCCAATGAGAAGATTATTAGAGGGGGAGAAAATCAAACAAAGGATATTTAATTACGAACAAGAACGTTGGGTGTATTAATTTTCTTCTTTAGCAAAAGCCTCTAACAAGATTTTTGTTTTTTGCGCTCCAATAATTTCCTTTAGTAATGCAGGGCTAGCCTTCTTTACCTTATTGGCAGATTTAAAATACTGCAATAGAATTTCTTTAGTTTTAGGTCCAATGCCTTCAATATGGTCCAATCCTGTTTCTAAAGCTCCTTTGGAACGTTTGTTTCTGTGAAATTGAATACCAAATCGGTGAACCTCGTCTCTGATATTTCGAATCAATTTATGTGCCTCACTATTCCAGTTGAGCAAAATAGAATTGCTATCACCTACAAAAAATAATTCTTC
>Ga0192647_100945_pt1 | contig 19656 bp, 29 predicted proteins | sample LauGreFa1BDMLBSN_2_FD_133046 | JGI IMG/M metagenome (GOLD analysis project Ga0192647, IMG submission 133046) | Freshwater lake microbial communities from Lake Michigan, USA - Fa13.BD.MLB.SN - reassembly | ecosystem: Environmental > Aquatic > Freshwater > Lake | place: Lake Michigan, USA...
TTAATTAAGCATAATATAAAAAAAAAGAAAATATTTAAAAACAATTGTATATAAATTAGATAAATGAAGAGAAAATTAATTTGGGGACATACAATTAATAAAAAAAGAAAAAATAAGGAAGAAAAAGATGATGATGATGAAGAAGATGATAATACAATGAAAAATTTTTCAGTATTATTAGGTTCAGGAGTTAATAATTCATCAATATCAACAAATTTTAATCATATATATTTTAATAATGATATTACTAGTGAATCGGCATTTAGTTTAAATAATGAATTGAGGGCATTGGAAACTAAATTAAAAGTAATGTCAGCAACATTTAATATTCCATTACAACCTATTTATTTACATTTAACAACAGATGGAGGTGTAATATATTCAGCATTATCAGTAATAGATTGTATAAAATCATTATCAGTACCTGTATATACAATTATAGATGGATTTGTAGCATCAGCAGGAACATTAATATCATTAGCAGGTGAAAAACGATATATGAATAAAAATTCTTATATGTTAATACATGAATTGCGTGGAGGAGTATGGGGGAAAATGACGGAGATAGAGGAAGAATTTAAGAATATGAAAAGAATAATGACTCATTTAATGAAGATATATATAGATAATACAAAAATCAGTAAGAAGGAGTTAGAAAAGATATTAAAGAAGGATATAATTTGGGATTTAAATGAGTGTATTAAATATGGATTAGTACATGAGGAATATAAAAATCAAAGTATTTAAGATTTATTTTTATAATAATAATTGCTAATAGATGCAATTGTTAAGTGATTTTTATGAGTATTGGGGAAATATTAGTGATAATTATTTTAATCAAAATGATGAAATTGATATTTATTTATCGTCTAATTATGGTAATTTAATAGATGAATATAAAGAAGGAACATCAATTATTTATGATTGTTTAATATATGACCAATTAGTGCGTCATTATTATAGAAAAGAGAATGCTAATCATATAATTAATTATTTTAATATAAAGGCTTATAATTTAATAAAGGGATATAAATATGATTATAAGATGATAAATGAAATGAAATTGAATGATTGGATATTTTTTATGTTAGTATTTAGACATACAAATATACGAGATGAATTATTATATGTAATGAATGAATGTTGGGTGCGTTTATTAATAACAAATGAAGCTATACCAATAATATTAAAGAAATTTATAAGAGCTACATATATGAGAGCAAATTATAAGGAGGAAGTTGAGAGGATGATAATGAATCCGGAGAATAATTATTTTGATAGTTCATTAATATTAGATAAAGATTCACCAAGTTATATAAATTTTAATATATATAGTAATAAAATAATTGGAAATTATGAAGATTTGAATAAATCATCATTAATAATAGTAAGTTTAAGTGGTGGAGTTGATTCAATATCATGTTTATTTTCAATAAGAAATATAGCAAAAAAAGTAGTAGCTGTTCATATAAATTATAATAATAGAAAGGAAACAACAGAAGAAATTAAGTTTCTTACAGCAATATGTCATTATTTAGATATTAAATTATATGTAAGAAAAATAGAAGAAATTAATAGAAATAATGCGAATAGTATTGATTTAAGAGATGTATATGAAAGTTATACAAAAAAAGTGCGTTTTAATTCATATAGAAGAGTATTTGAGATTGAAAATGAGAATATAAATGAGATTAAACCGATTGTTATATTAGGTCATAATAAAGATGATTGTTTGGAGAATATATTAACGAATATAGCATATAATAATAAATATGAAAATTTAAGGGGAAGTGAAAAAAAGAGTGAGATAGATGGTATAATATTTTATAGACCATTAATAGATATTTGTAAAAGAGATATATATAATTTTGCGATAAATAATAAATTACCATTTTTTAAAAATTCGACGCCAAATTGGTGTCAAAGAGGTAAAATTAGAGAGATGGTAGTTCCAGTATTAGAGAAATGGGATAATAGAGTAATAGATGGTTTATTTAATTTAAGTTCAATAATGGGAGAATTATATAAGATATTGATGATAAATGTTGGAGAATTTGAGAAGAATGGTGTAATTAAAATTGATAATTTAAGTAATAGTTATTTATTTTGGCGGAATGTTATATTTAAATTATATTCATTTTATCCATCAAATAAGAGTATAAGAGCATTAATAGAGAGATTAGAAATATGGAAAAGGAAAGAAAATCAAATAAATAGAAAAGTAAAAATAATAATATGTAAAGATTTAATATTATTAATATGGAAAAATAAAGAAGAAGGATTAATATCTTATGAATTTAATAGATAATTTTATTTTTTTCTATTTTATAAAAAATAAAAAATTATAAAAATAGAAATTAGAAATTATAAAAATTAAAAATAAAATAGATTATGATAAAATTGATATATTTATTAATTCTAAAGCCTAATCTTAATATAATATGTAAAATTGCTAAATAACCTTTATAATTATCAATTTTAACCATCATATTATAATTAATAATATATGGTAATAATAAAGATAATCCATAAAATAAATGCCAAGTATTATTACTAATAATGCCTTTTCTAACTAATGTCATAAGAAAAGTGGATAATTGAATAGGAAACATAATAATTAGACCATTATCAGCATTATCAGTTAATAATAAGGTAGTAGTAGCTACAATTTGAGAGATAGCATAAAATTTTTTATTAATCCAAATAAGATTTTTATTAACATTATCATAAGGGATATCTCTAGTAGTAGTTTTATCATTAATTTGAAATTTATTAGAAATTAAATCAGCTAAATAATGACAAAAAACAATTCCTAAAAACCTTGTTTTATAATAATAGGGATTAGAACTATTAAATAAAAGTGAATGATAAATCATAAAAATAGAACGGAATGTAAAAATAATATTATGTAATTGAAGTTCTTTCCAGATAATAGTTTTATTAGATAATCTTAAAGTAGGAACTTTAAAGATAAATGATGATAAGGATAGAAATAGATGGGAAATAGGGGAATAATAATCAATAAACATAGAACCATAAGAGAATTTTAAATAAATACGAAAAAAATAATTTGTTAAACAACCGAAACCTAAGATTTTATGAATATGAAAAAAATCATGTTTAGTAATTAAAGAAGTCATTTAAATATTTAATAATATTTATCTTTAAATTATATTTGACAATAGGAACAATTAAAATAATCCATTCTATGAAAATGGGAATTAAATTGATTTAAATAAAGATTATAACAAATTTTAGGTAATTTATAATTATCATTTAAATCATAATAATTACCCATATCTTGTCTACAAATAGGACAATTAATACCATTATTATTAAAAGAATTTTTATAATCATAATCGATAATACAACTATAATGAAAAGAATGACCACAATCTGTTAAAAAGGCATTATTTCTATTATAAATAGAATCATAACAAATAGGACATTCAGTACCAATTTTAATATAATGTGGAATTTTAAGATTATCAATAATATCTCTTTTAATTTTATATTTATATTCACCATCAAATATATAATTATATTTAGCTATTCCATTATCACCTTGATTATCACCTGAAATTTTTTGTTTATTTTTTTCATCATAAATAATATTATCAAGAGTTAATGATTTCATATAGAATAATTAAATCATAAAGAAAAAGAATCAATTTTTATTCATCAACTTTAATCCAATTATCTAAAAATAAATCTTTCATATTATTTTTAGGACTTGTAAGTACACCAAACCATTTATTAGGATAAATAACTTTTTTACCATGATAATCATTTAAATATCCAGCAAACCAAGAGAAAGTAGAATTTGCGATAATTAAATGTTGACAATTGGACATAAAGATAAATTCTTGATAATCACGCATATTAGGATAAATATCATAAAATTTGGTAATATCAGTAATTTCATTTTTTAATATATCAATATAATCATTAATAATATCATCATCATCTTTTTCACCAAAAACAATAAATTTATAATCATTAATATTTGAGATTTCTTGTTTTAATTTACGAATAGCATTAATAAAATAGGAGGGTTTAAGAATGATATGATTACCTTGATTAAAACTCATATCACCAAAACGTAGATGAATACCAATAGTTTTATAATCAAATTTATATTTATAAATAAAAGGTGTTAATTGTAGGATATCAATAATTTGTTTTTTATTATGATGGAAATATTTAGGGGATTGGAAATAACCTTTAATAGCTCCTTTATTATCAGGAATAGTATTATAATGAAAATTAGGTTCTTCATATAAATCTTCTTTAGAATTGAGATTAATAATAGGGGCAACTTTAAATAATAAAGATTTTAATAAACTTGTAAAAAAGAATTTACGAAAAGTATTATAAATAGGATAAACAACAAAATCTCTATTTTCATCAATAGCTTTAGATATACCAGTAAATAGAATAAATAATTGATTACCTAATCCATGTTCTAATACAATAATTAATGGTTTTTTATTATCCATTAAATAAAAATATATCAAAAAGTCTTTAAATCAAATTTAATTAATTTCAATCAAAAGTCTTTAAATCAAAAAAAGTCTTTAAATCAAATTTAATTAATTTCAATCAAAAAGTCTTTAAATCAAAAGTCTTTAAATCAAAAGTCTTTAAATCAAAAGTCTTTAAATCAAAAAAGTCTTTAAATCAAAAAAGTCTTTAAATCAAAAGTCTTTAAATCAAATTTAATTAATTTCAATCCAATTGGGAGGACAAAAATCTTTTAAATTAAGATGTTTAAGATTTTCGCCATACCAATTATTATAAGAAGGTCTAATAATAATTTTATCTTTATTATTAGATAAATAGGCACTAAACCATGAATAAGTTGAATTAGCAATAATAAAATGATTAGCATTACTCATATAAATAAATTCTTGAAAATCATCATTATTATTAATAATATCATAATATTTAATAAAATTGATATCAATAATTTTTTTAATTTCAATTATATTTTTAGAAATAATATCATCATTTGTTTTTTCACCAAATATAATAAATTTAAAATTATAAAAATCATTTCCCAATTTTTCTTTTAAATAAATTAAACTATTAATATAATAACTAATAGGAATAATAACATTAACACCTTTTAATTCTAAATAATCACCTAAACGAAAATGAATAGCTATAAAATTAAAGTTAAATTTAAATTTATTTTGATATTCATCAATACTAAAAAGTTTTCTCAATTTTAAATAATTATTTTCAAAATATTTATAAGATTGAAAATAACCTTTAATATAATCATAATTATCAGGTATTGGATTATAATGATGAAAAGGTTCATTATAAAATGAAATAATACCAGGATTATAATCTAATAATTTATTTTTAAGAAAAAACAAATAACTATTAAAATAAAATGAGCGTTTATTATTATCTAAATGAATTCTAAAATCTCTATTTTCATCAATAGCTTTAGATATACCAGCAAATAACATAAATAATTGATTACCTAAACCACCATTTAATGAAATTATCAAATTCTTCATTAATAATAAAATAATTTATAATTTTTATATAGAAATGTTTAAAAATATTAAAGTAAAAATATCAAATAAAAATAAAAATTTATCAACAATGGATTTAAGAGATTCTTCATCATCATCTAAAAATTTTAGGGATTCATCATCATCATCATCATCATCATCATATTCAGAACCATCACAAACAGGAAGAAGATTAAATTTTAATAACGGAAAAACACAAGAAGGATTAATATATGCGGAGGAATTATTATCTGAAAATAAATATTATCCATTAAATCATGAAATTAATAAAATAAATGTAGAGAAATTTATAAATGCGAGTGATTTAAATTTAAGACCTATAATAAGAAAAATAATAAATAATACAATACATATATCATTTGAGGAATTTTTATTAGCATTTAATGATACAATAAAACAATTTTTAAAATTAAGAGAAAGGTTAAATAAATTTAATAGAACTATTTTTATTTATTTAGATACAACAGATATTAAATATAAACAAAAATCAAGTTATTGGCTTTATACATTACTTATATCAAATTTAGATGATATAAAATTTAAATTAATTCAATATTTAGATGATCCTGAAATTAAGAATGATGATATATTAATATTATTAGATGATGCTATTTATTCAGGAAATCAAATGGCAACAACAATAAGATATATGACAAATAATTTAAATCTTAAATTAAATATTTGTGTATTAGTACCTTATATAACATTAAAAGGATTAGATTTAATAACATTAAATAGACAATATAATACATCATTAATAAATTGTAATTTCATGGTATTTAGTCATAAGATAATTAAAGAGGGAACATATAATATATTAACTAATGAGGAGATTAGATTAATGAATTCATATTATCCAAATAGAACAGAAACATTTGAAAATAAATATTTATTTTATTTTGATCATAAATTAGCGGATGCGTTATCAACAATACCTATATTTTATAGTGGTTTAGTTCCAAATAAAAATAATAGGAATATACTTGCTAATAGGGGTGATAAGGATAAATTAATATTTATACCATTTATAAATAATTGTGAAAATATAAGAAATTTAAATAATTTAGTACCAGAATGTCCATATCCTCAATATAAAACAGAAGGATTTTTAAAATTAATTAAGAATATAAAATTAAATAAAAAGGATAGAAAAGCAAATTCAGCACCAATAAATAGAAGGACATCAATAAATATATCAAAAAGAAAAGCATTATCAAGTCCAAAATATAATTATCATAAAGAAGGAAAAACATCATTAGTTATAAGAACAAGTAGTAAAAAGGAAACATTACCAGAATTATTTATAAATAGATTATCAGGAGATATAAATAAGAGAATAGAATATTATAAGGAATTAATAAAAAATTTTAATTTAAAGGATGATAAAAATTATTGTCCAAAATTATATAAAATTCAAAATAAAGAGCCAATATTAAGAATAGGAACAAATATAATTTTAAAAAAAAGAATTGGAAGTGAAAGTGTTCGTGGTATTGTTTATTTATCATCATTTAGAGATAAATCACAATCATTATTTAAATATGCTATAAAATTATTTCCTCATAGTGATAAACATAAAGATAATGAAATTAAAATGGTTGAACAGGTTTCACAATTAACAATAAATCATATATGTCCACATTTTTTAATAATATATAAAACAATAAAATGTAATAATTTTGATATATATGGTAATCAAGGAACTAATTCAAGTAGTTCAAAAGGAAATGTTTCATTACAAGCTTATAAGAAAAAAGAAGAATTTATAAAATATTATCCAGAATTATTATTAAAAAATAAAAACCAAGATATTTATATAATATTAACAGAACTTGCTAATGGTGATTTAAAAACATTTCTTAAATTACCATTAACAATAACTGAAAATTTAGTTGGAAATATTATAGCACAAATGTTTATATCATTAGCATTTTTTACACATTATATGAAGGCATATCATGATGATACACATTCAGGTAATTTTTTATATTATAAGATAAATAAAGGTGGATGTTTTCATTATAATATATATTCAAAGGATTATTATTTAGAGAATAATGGTTATTTATGGTTATTATGGGATTTTGGGAGAACAACAAAAAAACTTGATGAATTTAGTGTTAATTGTGATTTTTGGAATGCTATATATACATGGCGAATATTTGATAAAATAGCAGATCCAGATGTTAAATTATTAATAATAAATTTAATAGATAAGATATATAAATATAATTATGATTATTCAGCAAATAATTTTAAAATATATATATATGAAATGCTTGAATATTTCATTTCTATTAATATACTTAAGGAAAGTCCTATAGGAACAATAATAAATAGAGATAAACCTTATATACTTAAATAAAAATTGATTTTTTATTTTTATGATAATTTTTTTAAATAAAAATGACAGATAGTGATAGTGATAATGAAATTTCACCAATTATGATATCTAGAAATAATTTTACAATTCTTTATGAAAAAAATGATAAAACACAATTAATAAAATTAACTTTTAGACAATTAATGAATTTTACATCAAATTGGATTTATAATAGAACTATTGATTATAATAAAGTGAATGAATTATTAAAGGAACTTGAAAAATCTACAGATTATTATAAAGTAGGTTGGATATTACACGCATTTAAGGATAAATCTACAAATTCAATTAAATTATTAGATGGTCAACATAGAAGAGAGGCAATTAAATTATATATAGAAAAATATGATGTAAATATGGATGATAATAATGAAATTATAATGTGGCTATATACATTTGAAAATGAAATAGATAATGAAATTGAGATAATAGAATTATTTAAATTGATAAATAATAATAAACCATTTGATGAGAATGAATTACCATCAAAGAGAAAAATAGAATTAATTAAATTACTTAAATCTCATTCAAAATTAAAGAATGGGATTAAATGTGATCCTAGAAGAAATACAGCACATTCGCCTTATATACATATAAAAGAGTTTAAGGGGATAATAGATAGGATATTACAAAGATATGATTATTTAACAAATGAGGAAATAATAAATAGATTACAATATATAAATCATAAAATAAGTTTATTAACAACGGAGGAAAAATGGAAGAATTTATTTGGTAAAAAGGAAATGACAGATAAGAGATTAGAAATAATAGATAAATGTCATATAATAGGATTTTATTTACATATAAAGGATAGTATATATGATTATAATGAATGGATAAAATATTTTAATGATACTGATAAAATCATTTAAAAATTGATTTCTTTTTTTATTTATCTTTCTTATAAAATGAAAAAGATAGAGAGTATTCATAATAAAACTAAAGAAATACTTAATGAAGAACTTCCATTTAATAATTTAAATATCATTCTTCAAGAGAATGATTTAAAGAAATTTTTTAATGAGAATGGATTAAAAGATATAAATTATAATAATATAAATTTATATAGAAATGCGTTTGTTCATAAATCATATTGTTCGATGAAGAATTTAGATTTTAATGCGAGTAATTCAAAATGTCCAAATGATTGTTTACCATTACAAGATGTATCATATGAGAGATTAGAATTTTTAGGAGATTCGATATTAAATTTCATAGTAGCTAATTATTTATATATGAGATTTCCGGATCAAACAGAAGGATTTCTTTCAAAAATAAGAACAAGAATAGTAAATGGGAAGATGTTAGGATATTTAGCAGATAAGATAGGATTTCCTAAATTTGCTATAATATCAAAACAAGTAGAAGAGGCGAATGGAAGGAATAATTATAAAATAATGGAAGATATATTTGAAGCATTTATAGGAGCATTATATTTAGATTTTCAAACAATAGAAGATGAGGTTAAAATGCCAGAAAAAATAAAACTTCAAGTAATGTCGGGAGCAGGTTATTTTATAGCAGAAACATGGATAATATATATAATAGAGAATTATTTAGATATAACAGAATTAATATTACAGAAGACAAATTATAAAGATATGTTAGTAGCATATATGCAACAGACATATCAACAGACACCAAGATTTTGCGAATTATCAATAATAACAAAAGATAGTTTAAAAGTATTTAAATATAGTGTGAAAGATAGAATAGGAACAACAATAGCGACAGCGAATGGTTATTCAAAAAAAGAAGCGGAGAATAATGTAAGTAAGGAGGCATTAATATATTATGGACAATTAAATTGACGATTTCTAATTCTAGTATTTAAATTAAAAGAGGGATTAATATGTGAATTAATATAAAAATCTTCCCATTTTTTTTCATCAGGTTCGGTAGAGGTATAAATACAGCTTTTTTTAGTAATATTCATAGATTTAAGATAAGAACTGGAATTATAATTAGGATCTAAATGTTGTTGTTTAATAAAATTTTTTTTAAAAAGGAGACAATTAAATTTATCATAATTATTATTAAGAGTATTTAGATGATTACAAAGGATTTTATTAGATTGTTGTTCTAAATCCGCATTCATCGTTTATTTATAAAATACAATTTATTTTATTAATAATAAATAGAAAAAATGCCATTAACTAAGATATTAAATGAAAATTCTGGAAATAAAATGACAAAAGATTGTAATAAATCACGAGTTATTTTATTTTATCGTTTAAATGGTTGTGGTCATTGTGAAGATTTTAAAGATTTATTAGATAATGTATTAAAACAAAATGATGAATTAAAAAAGAAAGCAAATATATATGAAATAGAATTTGCCTGTTTTAATTATATTCCAAATAATTTCACAAGAAATGTTTACGCATTTCCTTATGTTGCTTCATTTGAAAATGGTATAAAGAAAGATGAATTTAATTCTCAAAGAACAATACCAAATCTTATTAATTTTATTAAGAAAAATTCAAATTCAAATTCAAATACAAGAACAAAAAGTACTCAAAAAAAGAAATTATTAAGAAGATATTCTATTTAAAGAAAAATTAAATAGACATAGATAAAATGAGTATTAATGGAGATAAATTGGTAAATGAGATATTAACAACAAATCCTGAACCGAATAAAGATGAATTAGATACATTTAAAAATTTAGTTGGTGAATGGTTTAAATATGATGATATGATAAGAAAATTAGATGTTGCTTTAAAAGAAAGGAAGACATTACAGAAAGCACTTAGTAATAAAATAGAGGATTTTATGTTTAAATATAAATATAATGATTTAAATACACAGAATGGAAGAATAAAGGCAACAATTAAAACAAGTCATAAACCGATTAATATAAAAGAGATTAGGGAATTAATAGAGAATAATAGAGAATTAAGAGGGGATGAATTATTGGAAAAGATATTTAATAATAAGGATGAAAGACCAATAACGACAAAAAAAGTAATAAAGAGAATTATACCAAAGGTATCATTATCATTAGATATTTAATAATATTTCATCATATTTATAATTAGTAGAATAATAAATATTTTTCAAATTATATTTATTAATGAAATTAGTACATGAACGACAAGGTTTAGAATTTTTAAGACAATTATTCATAGAAGCTGGGGCAATTCTAACAACATAAATATCACATAATTCTAATAATTTTTTATTATGAAACATTTGACTAATAGCAGAAACTTCAGCATGAATACTATAATTACTATTCATATATGAACAAGAATAATTATAACCACAAGCAATAATTTTATTTTTATATACAATAATAGCTCCATGTTTTTGTAGCATATTAGATTTTTGGGCAATTTCAGCAGCCTTAGATAAAAATAATTGATGTTTTTTATTAATTAACTTAATTTCATTTTGACCTTCGGTTTGCTCTTGCCTCCGTTTAGTAAACATTATTAAATAATAAAATAAAAAATTTAAATCATTTTTTTATAAAAATAGATTATTAATATAACGAATATAATTTTTTTTATTATACATATCAATAAATTTATTTTTTCTAAATTGTTTTAAGAAAACTAGATAAGCATGATGTTGTTCTGTTTTTGTTACAGGATATTTTAAACACCATTCAATTAATAAATCATTATCAATAATTTTATTAAAATTAAGATTATATTCATATGACATATACATAATAGCACGAGCAATAATACCTCTACTTTCTTTTTCAGGGATAAATAATTGTTCTTTAGTATTAATATAATTATTAGTATTAAGTAATTGTTTAAATTCAACTGGAGATCTATTAAAATCAGTAAATTTATAATTAGAACGATAATTATTAATATAATTATTACATTTAAAAATATTATGTAAATCATTACATGCTCCACTTTTTTTATTCATAAAAGATTTAGGAAATATATGTTCTAATGAATATTTATTATAAGGAATATTAATTTTATTAGATGCGATATTATAAATTTCAGGAGTATTACTAATAATAATTAAATTTCTTACAGACATTAAGAAATTATATTTCATAAGACAAGAAATATTAGAAAAAAACATTAAAAAGAAAAATATCATTTTTTTATAAGTCATTTATAGAAATTGATGTCAATTCTAATTTTTATTATATTATTAATTATTTTATTCCTTGTTTTCAATTCAGTTATTTGGTTAAAAAATAAAAAGATTACAGATATTAATGATAAAATTATTAAATATCTAATTTATTTAAATTTTATTATAATATCAATTATATTATTATTTATGTCATATTTATATTATTATAATTTAACTTTAAAGATAATTAATAATAATTAAATTAAATGGATAATTTTATTAATTCAATTGAAAATATTTATCAAATTATGAATATTCATCGTGCTATTATAATTATTAATAATATAAATAATTTATCTATTATAATAAATAGACTTAAGGAAAATAATCATAATCCGATAATAATAAATGAAAAATCAAGAGTAAATTATAATTATAAATTATTTATAATAGAAAATGAGAAATTATTATATAAATTTAATAAAAATAAATATAATTTAATTATAATTTACTAATAGATAATAATGGTAAAAATAATACCTAATAAGACTATAATTAAAAAAAATAAAACGAGAAATAATATTGGAGGTGGAACAATAGGAACACTAATTTTAATAATTTTATTATTTATATTATTTGCTATTAGGGAATTTATTTCAAGTAAATTATTTATTTTATCTATTATAGGTATTTTATTAATTTACATAATTTATCTTTTCTTCTCTAATAATTAGAAAGAATGCCTAGAAGAATAACCACCTATAGTAGTTATAAAAGAAGTTCATCAAAAAAAAGTGATAATACTTATATTTATGTTATTTTAGGTGTATTTTTATTCGCAATAGTAGTGGGAACTATTATTGGAACTCAAAGAAATCGTATAAGAGAATTTTTTACAAATGAAGAAACCGCAAAAGGTAAATTAGTTTATTTATATATGAATGGATGTCCTCATTGTGAAGATTTTAATAAAGATTGGAATGAAATAACAGCTGAACTTGGAAAAGATAAGACAATAGGAATAGATACAGCTAAATTTAATTTATCAGGAGAAGGTAAAGAATTAGCTGATAAGAATAATATAGATTATGCTCCAGCAATAATATTTGTAAAATCAAATGGAAAAACAAGTGTATTTGAAGGAACATCAAGAAGTAAAATGGAGATATTAGATTGGGCAAATAAACAGAAATAAGAAATATTTATAATAAAATAAGGATAATGATAAATCTTCATGAACTTTATGAAATTAAACGAAAAAAAGAATTAAAACATATAAATGCTTTTAAACATATATTAGATATATGTAATAGAAAAATAAAACAAGTAGCTGAACATGGAGGAATGTGTCTTTATTATAAAATTCCACCAGTTGTAATAGGATATCCATTATATGATTATAATAATTGTATAGAATATATAATTAAACAATTGAAGAAATCAGGATTATATATAACAATTTTACCACCACCAAATAATACTTATATATATATATCATGGAAAATTCAAGATATATCACCTAAAGCTAAATCAACATTATTATTAGAATAGTTATTCATATAATCCTGAATAACTTTAAATCCTTGTAGGAATAAATCATTAATTATTTTTTCATCAATTTTAAAATTAATATTATCATCTTCAAAATTGGGAGTAAACATACTTGATTTTAATGGACTACTTGTAATAACTAAATGGTCTTTATCACTTAAAATAATATTATGATTACATAAAATATCGGTATTTCTATAAAAAATATTAAAAATATTAAAATAATATTCAATTAAACTCATTTCTTTATCAGATTTATCAATAGTAATTAAATCATTTATATATATTGCTATAACTAATAAATTTTTTTTATTAATATCATTAAATACATTAAATGGTAAATTATTAGAAAAAAAACCATCAATATAATAATTATCATTTATTAAAACAGGTTTTGATAATATTGGTATACACATAGATGCTGCAACAGCATCAAAAACAGAAACATCAGGATAATTATTAATATTAAAAATAATATTAGAACCATCAGATACTTTGGTACAACTTACATATAAATTAACACCAGTTTTTTTAGATAATTCCATAAAAGAGATATCATCTAAATCATAAATATCTTTAAGATATAATTTAATATATTTTAAATAATTATGTGAATCATTAAAACCATAATAATTAATAAAATTTGTTAAAGCATTTTGAGTTATTTTAGTATTATTATCATCATTAACAGAATTTATAATAATTTCTTCAAGTTTTTCAATAGGAATTTTAAGAGCAAATGCTAAAGCAAAAAAAGAACCCATTGAAGTTCCTGAAATATTTCTAATGTGAATATCTAAATTATAACAATAGATATATCTTAATACTCCACATAAATTAAGTGATTTAAGGGCATTACCACCGAAAACGAGATGAGTGATTTGTTTCATATAGCTATATAATAAAAATTAATTATATTTTTCCATATAATCGTGAATAACTTTAAATCCTTGTAGGAATAAATCATTAATAATATTTTCATCAATACTAAAGGAGATATTATTATCTTTAAATTTAGGTTTAAAGATACTGCCTACAGGACTTGATTTAATAACAATAATATCATTAGCTTGAACTATTTTATTATAATTACATAAAATATCGGTATTTTTATAGAAGATATAGAAAATATTAAAAAAATATTCCATAATAGTCATATCACTATCTTTTTTATCTGTTTGATTTAAATAATTTTCACTATCAATATATACACAAATAATTAATAAATTATCATTATTAATATTATTAAATATATTATAAGGGATATTATTAGAAAAAAAACCATCAATATAATAATTATCATTTATTAAAACAGGTTTTGCTAATATTGGTAAACACATAGATGCGGCAACGGCATCAAAAACAGAAACATCAGGATAATTATTAATATCAAAGATAATATTGGAACCATCAATAACTTTAGTACAACTTACATATAAATTAACACCAGTTTTTTTAGATAATTCAATAAAAGAGATATCATCTAAATGATAAATATCTTTAAGATATTTTTTAATATATTTTAAATAATTATGGGAATTTGTAAAACCATAATAATTAATAAAATTTAAAATTGATTGAGGATAAATAGTAGTATTAGTATCATCTTTAGCAGTTTCATAAATAATTTCTTCAAGTTTTTCAATAGGAATTTTAAGAGCAAAAGCTAAAGCAAATAAGGAACCCATAGAGGTTCCGGCAACATTTCTAATATGAATATCTAAATTATAACAATAGATATATCTTAATACACCACATAAATTGAGAGATTTAAGTGCGTGTCCACCGAAAACGAGATGAGTGATTTGTTTCATTATAATAAAATAAGAATAATATTTATTTAATACTAACTAATAATGTAATTTGATGAATTAAAAGGATAATAATGATGCCTAAGAAGATAAAAAGGAAAAGATTATAAAGATTAATATCAACTTTAATATTAGATTTTCCATCAAATAAATTTGTAAATTGTTCAATATTCATAGGTCTATCTTTATTATTGTTTAAATCACTTTTAATTTTTTTTAAATAATCTAATAGGAAAGGAGTAGTTCTATATTCAGGTGAATTATCGATATTATTAGTTTTAATTTCATCTTTATTGATAGTTAAATAAGCATCCATTTCATCAAAATCAAAGGCTTTAACACCATCTTTTTTAAAATCATTAGAAGGTGTTGAATTTAATGAAGTTTCAATAGCTTTTTGAAATGATACTTGAGAATTATCACAAGGAGGTATAGAATAAATAGGAGATTGTATAGGATTACAATCACTTTTAGAGGCTTTAACTATTTTTCTAGATTTATGTTTATCATCATTTGGGAAAGCATCTTCAATTAAAGCAAAATTAATCATTTTTCTATAATTATTAGTGAAAAGAAAAAAAATAAATAATTATAGAATAATGAACGAATTAATAATATTTATTAAGTATTTTCTAATAGGTATATTTAGCGGTTATTTAATTATTTATGGTTTAAGACCATCTGTTCCATATCCAGAAACTATTCTAGAATTTTATGAAAATATCTGGTTATTATTATTACTTATAATAATTAATTTTTATGTATATTTATGGGATAATACATTAGGTGTTTTATTATGTTTATCTATAATTGCTCTTATATTTGATATGATACAATTTGCGAAATGATATAAGAACTTAATAATAGTTCATAATAATGACTGATTGTGGTAAAGAATTATTATTATCATCATTAACTTCTTTTTATTCAAAGAATAATAATTATCTATTATTATTAAGGGATATAATAGATGGTAAATTTCCACTTTCTTTACGTATGATTGATTGGTTAGTAACCATATATGCTAAAAATAATAATATGGTATATTGGATATGTATAGAAGATGAAAAAATTTATTATAGTTTACCAGAAGATAAAGAAAGTAGTTTATATAAGAAAATAAATTTATATTTAGATTATCGTTCACAATTAAAATCATTTAAGAAGATTAATTTTGATTCATTTAGAAGACATGATAGAATTACATTTATGATAGATGATAAAGGTTTATCGATAGAAACAACAATAGGACAATTAAATTTTTTTAAATGGGCATTTAATAATCGTGTAATTAATTATGCTATAGAAAATCAGAAATTAATATATGATAATATGTCAAATACTATTTATAAAAAGAATAAAAATAAATCATTATTAGCTAGACAAGATATATTATATACTAAATGTTATGTATCATTTGATTAATATGTTGGAGCACTTCCAATTTCAAGTGTAGTTGAACGAACATCAGGTTCAATAGTAGATATCATCCAAGGACTAACAGCAACTTGTGGATTAGGAATTTCGGATCTTAATTGTAAATTAGCATTCTTTAATGTTTGTCCAATAGTATTAACACCTATATGATATCCAGCTGTTAAAAAATTTTGGTCTGTTATATCGCCAATACTTGATGGATTTGTTTGAGACCATTTAAGATTACTAACATCCTTTGGTAATAAATCTTGTGCTGTTAATTTATCTTTTTTAATACAAGTAGTTGGGTCAGTAGTAGTTTGATTATTAGTGAATTGTTCATATTGATTAGTAAAACCATCAGCATTTGCAAAATTCATTTCATCGGCTCCTGATGGTTGAATACCAGATAATGTTTCTTGTTTGGCAATAGATTGAGAACCATTAGGTAAATAAGGATCATTAGCAGCTAATTGAGTTGAAGAAAATTGTTCATTACGATTATTAATAGTAGAAAGAGCACTATTAAAACCATTAGCTAAATTAGCAACTCTTGAATCAAATTCTTGTCCAAACATATTGCCAATGGAATTATTAGATTCAAATCGTTCAACTTTATCATTTTTGAAACGACTATTATATGATAAAAGAAGTAGTAATACAAGTAATAATAATATAGCTATTGAAAATGAGATTACAATTGAAGAACTTGTGTTTGAAGCTGAACCACTCATTTAAATATCTTTCTATTATCATATATAGATAAAATATTATTTTCTAAAAATAATCATTTTAAGTTTATCGAGTTTATTTTCCCAAATATTTAAATTAGAATTTTCATTAATAATTTCATTATAAAGACTTTTAGCATTATTAATCCTTCTTTTTAGTTCATTAATATTATTATTGATTTCCTCCTCAAATTTTATTAATTCATATTGCCATTCTTCTTCTATTTCATCTCTTTTTATATCAAAATCTATTTCATTAGTGGTTTCAATATTAAATCTTTTAATAGCCCATTTATTAATAATAGAACCATTTTTATTATTTATGTAAATTCCAAGAAAAATAATATCTAAACTTATTAAATGATTTTTATTTTTACTTTTATTATTATTTAAAAATAATAATAATTCTTCAATCTCTATTATTTCCTCATTAATTGATATAGAACAATCAATATTATTACTTAATATTAATGTCATTTGTGAATTATCATTATAAGAATTATTATAATTATCATTTATAAATTCTTCTGAATTATCTTCTGTTTCAAACCAATTATTATAATTTTCTAATAAAACTTCTTTTGCCTGTTCATCTATATTTTTAATTTCATCTATTGATTTCTTATTTAATTTATTTGGAATAATACAATCAAAAAAATATCCTTTATTATCGCTTAATTGCGAAAAATTTTTTATCTTAATTTCATGTAATTCAATCCATATTTTTTCAATAGAATGACATATATATATCTTTCCTTTCTTTTGCGGAAAATTAAAGGAATGTTTCATTCTTATTAATAATAGAATAAGGAAATCATAAGAATTAAAATGACGCAAGATAATAAATTCATTAATCTTATAATTAAATTCATTAAAGAAGAATTATTAAAATCAGATATTAGAACGGAAATAGTTAAACCTATCCTAATTTATGCTCTTTATTATATAATTCCTTTCCTTCTAGTATTTATCTTATTAAATTTTTTTACAACTATTATAGCTGTTTTTTTAGTTTTTTATCTAAAAAAATAAATTCTCTTTATATAATTAGAAAAATAATGGACTTATTAGACAGGTTGAAAACACGTAAAGGAGGTTGTTCCTCTTATTCAGCAGTTAATGACCCTTATATGCTACTTGATAATGCTATTGTTAAATCACCAGCAACTACTACTGGTGGATTTAAATCATTAAAAGATGATAAAAGAAGAAGAAGAGGTGGTGAAAATAATTTAAATCAAGAAGAAATGATGATGGATGGTGGTGCTAAAAGAAAGAGAAGAAATAAACGCAAGACTAATAAGAAATCAAGCAAAGGTGGTAATCCTGTTTCTGATTTCTTAAATTCATTTCAAAATGAAAAACAAACCGGTGGTAGACATATGAGACGAGGTGGTTATAATGAACCAGCATCTCAAGTTGCTACTAATCAACCAGCTCCTCAAGTAGTAAATACTCCAGCACCACAAGTAGTAAATACTCCTTCTCAACAATCAGCATCAAATAGTTTATTAGGTGATGCTATGGGAATGTTGGCTAAATCTGCTAATTTAGGTGGTATAACTGGTGGAACAAAATTAAAAAATGATAGAAGAAGAAGAGGAGGAACTGGTGTTGAATTAGCTCCATTTGCGGCAGCTGTTGCTTTATTAGCGGCAAGAATGCTTAATGATCCGGAGGTTCGTAAAAATACAAAAATGGGAATGGGACAATCAAGAAGAAGTTCATCAAAGAGAAGAGCTAGAGCTTAAAAATATTTCATATTATTTTTATTTTCATTTAAGAAGATAATTGAACGAGAGATTAATTCATTTTTATCATATTTATCTTTATTATCAATAATAAACCAACCTCTTTTATAAGTATTTTCATCACTTTCAAAAGGTTCTTTATCAATTTTATAAATAAAATTATCGTGAATTATTAAAATATAATTAAGCATTAGTAATATATGAGTAATAATAAGTCATTTTTTTATATAAATCTTATTAAATACAAATGACTGATGAATTTATAATAACAGAAAAACAAATATCTAATGTATTATCGTCAATATTAGATAAAATTGATGTTAAAGATAAAATAAATGTTAGTGATAATATTTATACAGATACAAAAATAAATGAATGGTTAAGTAATAAAACTATTACAAGAGGTGG
>Ga0192647_100947_pt1 | contig 19626 bp, 16 predicted proteins | sample LauGreFa1BDMLBSN_2_FD_133046 | JGI IMG/M metagenome (GOLD analysis project Ga0192647, IMG submission 133046) | Freshwater lake microbial communities from Lake Michigan, USA - Fa13.BD.MLB.SN - reassembly | ecosystem: Environmental > Aquatic > Freshwater > Lake | place: Lake Michigan, USA...
TATTTACAGACGGTTTACCGATCATGGCCAAATCATTTGACGTCGTAGTCATCGGCGCCGGTCCCGGCGGATACATTGCAGCGATCCGTGCTGCGCAGCTCGGCATGCAGGTTGCCTGCATCGACGAGTGGAGCACCCCGGACGGCAAGCCCGCGCCCGGCGGCACCTGCACCAACGTCGGCTGCATTCCGTCGAAGGCGCTGCTGCAGTCCTCTGAGAATTTTGATCACGCAAGCCACGCGTTTGCCGATCACGGCATCCAGGTCAAAGGCCTGGCCATGGACGTCGGTCAGATGCTCAAGCGCAAGGACAAGGTCGTCAAACAGAATAACGAAGGCATCCTCTACCTGTTCAAGAAAAACAAGGTTACGTTTTTCCACGGCAAGGGTGCTTTTGCCGGCGGCGCAGCCGGTGCCTGGCAGATCCAGGTCTCGGGCAAAACCGCTGACGTGCTGACGGCTAAACACGTAATCATCGCCACCGGCTCCAACCCGCGTGCTCTGCCTGATGTGCCTTTCGACAACAAGCTGATCCTCGACAACGCGGGAGCGCTGGCGATTGCGGAAACCCCGAAAAAGCTGGGCGTGATCGGTGCTGGCGTGATCGGTCTGGAAATGGGCAGCGTGTGGCGCCGCCTCGGCGCTGAAGTCACGGTGCTGGAAGCACTGCCGGCTTTCCTGGGTGCAGTTGACGAGCAGGTCGCCAAAGAAGCACAGAAAGTCTTCACCAAGCAGGGGCTGGCCATTCATACCGGCGTCAAGGTCGGCAAGATCAGTGCGAAGAAAAATGTCACTGTGGAATACACCGACAGCGCGGGCGTAGCCCAGACGCTGGTCGTAGACAAGCTGATCGTCTCCATCGGCCGCGTACCGAACACGCAGGGTCTCAACGGCAATGCCGTCGGCCTGAAGCTTGATGAGCGCGGTTTCATTGCCGTTGACGGCGACTGCAAAACCAATCTGCAGACGGTGTGGGCGGTGGGCGACGTGGTGCGCGGCCCGATGCTGGCGCACAAGGCGGAAGAAGAGGGTGTTGCCGTTGCAGAGCGTATCGCCGGCAAACACGGTCACGTCGATTTCAATACCGTGCCCTGGGTCATCTACACCTCGCCGGAAATCGCCTGGGTCGGCAAAACCGAGCAGCAACTGAAGCAGGAAGGTGTGAAATACCGTTCCGGTTCCTTCCCGTTCATGGCGAATGGCCGTGCGCGTGCGCTGGGTGACACCACCGGTTTTGTCAAATTCCTGGCTGATGAGCGCACCGACCGTATTCTCGGTGTGCACATCATCGGGCCGATGGCTTCCGAACTGATTGCCGAGGCCGTGGTGGCGATGGAATTCGGTGCTGCGTCCGAAGACATTGCGATGATCTGCCATGCGCATCCCTCGCTGTCGGAAGCGATGAAGGAAGCGGCGCTTGCCGTCGACAACAGGACGCTGAACCTGTAATTCCGAATCCGGTTCACCTTTGTCCGCCGATTTCGTCCAGTTCCTGCGGGACCGTGCCGCCGAGCACGGTTTCGCCCCTGACGATGCCCAGCTGCTTGCTGCACGGGAACTGCAGCGCGTACATCAAGACCTCGAGCACCGCCTGCAGCGCCGCGGCCTGCTGAGTTTTCTCAATCGCAGCCGCATCATCCGCGGCGTCTATCTCTGGGGCGGTGTAGGCCGGGGCAAAAGCTTCCTAATGGACAGCTTTTTTGCTTTCGTTCCCGACGTCACCAAGAAGCGGGTGCATTTCCACCGCTTCATGCAGGAAATCCACAATGGTCTCAGCCGTCATCAGGGGCAGGCCGACCCGATGTCGCTGATTGCGCGCGATATTGCCGCCGAAGCCCAGATCCTCTGCCTCGATGAATTCCATGTCACCGACATCACTGACGCGATGCTGATGCGTCGTCTGCTCGAAGGACTGATGACTGAAGGCGTGGTGCTGCTGACAACTTCCAATTTCGCGCCGACCGAACTGTATCAGCACGGCCTGCAGCGCGTGCAGTTTCTGCCGGCGATTGATCTGATCCTTAAGCGCATGACCGTGGTCAATGTCGATTCCGGAACCGATTACCGCCTGCGTGAACTGGAGAAGGCGGGTACATACCATATCGGTGCCGATGCTGACCGGCATCTTGATGAAGCCTTCAGTCATATATCCAGCGGCGGTGAAGACAATGCGCCGCTCGATATCGAGGACCGCCTCATCCGGGTCCGGCGTCAGGCACCTGGAATCGTCTGGTTCGATTTCGAAGAGCTTTGTGCGGGACCGCGCGGCAAACCCGATTACATCGAGTTATCCCGCCGTTATCACACGGTGCTGATCTCGGCGGTGCCTTGCTTCACTCCGGATGACAGCGACATGCTGCGGCGATTTGTGTGGCTGGTCGATGAGTTCTATGATCGACGTGTCAAGCTGATGCTGAGCGCTACGGTGCCCGTGGATGATCTGGTCGCGGCGGCAGCAGACAGCGATGGTTTTCAGGCGCATTTGAATGCTTCATTAAAAGAGCGGCTGGCCAGCCGCCTGACGGAAATGCAGACACACCAGTACCTCGCTCAACCCCATCTGCCGTGAGGACGTCATGGAACACTGCAAGGCCTACAGAATATTCAATGAAAACAATAAGATAGAGGGCCGTATCGTCGATGTGCCGACGGTGGATATCGGTCGCGGCGAAGTGGTTTTCCAGACCGCGTTTTCCGGCGTCAACTTCAAAGACGCATTAGCAGCCACGGGTGTCGGCGGAAAAATCATCCGCAACTATCCGCTGATTGGCGGCATCGATGCTGCAGGCATTGTCCTGAGTTCCAGTGATGCACGGTTCAAGGCTGGCGATGAAATTATCTGTACCAGCTACGACATGGGGGTGGCTCATGATGGCGGTTATTCCGGCATTTGCCGCGTTCCGGCCGACTGGGTGGTGCCGCTACCCAAGGGTCTGTCCCTGTTCGAAGCCATGGCTCTGGGGACGGCAGGTTATACCGCAGGCCTCGCGGTTGAATTGCTTGAATTGAATGGAATGACGCCGGCTGGCGGCAAGGTGCTGGTCAATGGAGCCACCGGGGGCGTGGCCAGTCTCGCCATCGACATGCTGGCCGCCAAGGGTTATGCCGTAACAGCGATCACCGGCAAGACTGCGGAACATGACTACCTGCGCGAGCTGGGCGCCGCAGAAATTCTCGATCGTGCTACCGTGGATTTTGGTTCGCGGCCGCTGGAAAAGCCTCTGTGGGCTGCTGCTTTTGATTCCGTCGGGGGTGATCAACTGGGCTGGCTGACTCGCACCATGCAGCCACACGGTGTCATCGGCAGCTTCGGAAACGCCGGTGGTATTGAGCTTAAAACCAATGTGCTGCCGTTCATCCTGCGCGGCGTGCGCTTGATCGGCGTGGATTCGGTGGCGACGCCGATGGCTTTGCGTAAAAAGGTCTGGGGGCGTCTGGCCACTGACCTCAAACCCCGGCATCTGGACATCATTGCGCATACGATTAGCTTGAGCGATTTGCACGGGTATTTTGAGCGCATGCTCAAAGGCGCCATCCGTGGCCGCGCCGTGGTCAGGATTTTGTAAGACCCTGCGGTGGATAATGCCCCTGCGGGCGTCGTAACAATTCAATGTAGTGCATCCAAAAAACAGCGCCGCCCCGGCCAATTACTGGAGGGGATATGGGCGCTTACGCCGATTTTCATCGCCGTTCCATCGAGGACCGGGAGTCGTTCTGGACGGAGGAGGCGCGGCGCATCCACTGGCATCGACCTTTTGACCAGGTCCTCGACTTCAGCAAGCCGCCATTCGCCAAATGGTTTGTCGGCGGTCAGACCAATCTCTGTTACAACGCGATTGATCGGCATCTCGATGCCCGCGGTGATCAGACTGCGCTGGTCTATATCTCCACCGAAACCGATTCTGAGCGCCGTTACAGTTATCGTGAACTGCATGCGGCGGTAAACGCCTGCGCTGCAGTGATCCAGGCGCAGGGCGTGGGGCGCGGGGATCGCGTGTTGATTTACATGCCGATGATTCCCGAAGCGGCATTTGCGATGCTCGCCTGCGCACGCCTGGGTGCCGTGCACTCCGTCGTGTTCGGTGGTTTTGCCGCGGCCAGTTGTGCTACCCGGATTGATGACGCCAAACCGAAGCTGTTGATCACAGCCGACGCAGGTTTGCGCGGCGGCAAAGCCATCCATTACAAGCCGCTGGTTGACGAGGCCGTCAGTCTTTCAAAACATCCGCCGGAAAAAGTGCTGGTGATTAATCGCGGCATCGACACGGATTTCCAGATGGTGCCGGGGCGTGATGTCGATTACGCCGAGGCTTTGAAGCAGCATGGCAGTACACCGGTTCCGGTGACCTGGCTGGAGTCCAGCGAGCCTTCCTACATTCTGTATACCTCGGGCACCACCGGTAAACCCAAGGGCGTGCAGCGCGATACCGGCGGTTATGCGGTGGCCTTGGCCAGTTCAATGGAGCATATCTATTGCGGAAAGCCCGGTGAAACCATGTTCACCACCTCGGATGTGGGCTGGGTCGTCGGGCATTCCTATATTGTTTATGGTCCGTTGATCCACGGCATGACAACCATACTTTATGAGGGACTGCCGATCCGACCCGATGCAGGCATCTGGTGGAAAATCGTGCAGGAGCAGAAGGTCACGGTGATGTTCTCGTCTCCGACCGCGGCGCGCGTGCTGAAAAAACAGGATCCGGCTTACCTGAAGAAATACGACTTGTCCTCACTGCGCCATCTGTTTCTTGCCGGCGAGCCGCTGGATGAGCCGACGCATCGCTGGATTCATGATGCCATCGGTAAACCGGTGATCGACCATTACTGGCAGACCGAAACCGGCTGGCCCATCCTGTCGCTGGCGCCGGGCATCGAAAAAGCGAAGGTCAAATACGGCAGCCCCGGGTTTCCGGTTTATGGCTATGACCTCAAGCTGCTGCGTGAGTCGGATGCAACGGAAGCTGCGCCAGGTGAGAAGGGCGTGCTGACCATTGCACCGCCGTTGCCGCCGGGATGCATGACCACTGTCTGGGGTGATGATGAGCGTTTCGTCAACACGTACTTCAGGACATTCCCGAAATTGATGCTGTATTCAACCTTTGACTGGGGTGTTCGCGATGCCGAGGGCTACACCTTCATCCTCGGACGAACCGATGACGTTATTAATGTCGCTGGCCACCGCATCGGTACGCGCGAAATTGAAGAGGCTGTGCAATCGCATGCCAATATCGCGGAGGTTGCCGTGGTGGGCGTTGCTGATGCGCTGAAAGGGCAGATGCCGCTGGCTTTTGCCGTGGTCAAGGATGCTTCGAAGCTGGATACCGAGGCGGATCGCAAAAGCCAGGAGAAGGAGATCATGGAGGCGGTGGATCATCATCTCGGCGCCATCGCGCGGCCGCAACGGGTGTTATTCGTCAATTCGCTACCGAAAACCCGCTCCGGTAAATTGCTGCGCCGTTCGCTACAGGCTTTAGCCGAGGGGCGCGATCCTGGGGACCTGACGACCATTGAAGATCCGGCGGCGCTGGAACAGATTCGCGGTGCACTGAAGCGCTAAGATTCGAGAGCCTATCGTAAGCTGCTGTTTTTATTTAAAATAATCAGCTTTACGTGGAGCACATTCGCTGCTCCGACTTTACAGGGCTCTTCATGAATTACGGCAAGTCAGTGACCGTGCGCCCGGTGCGCAATGGACGCGGCATGGTTGCGTTACGCGCTTTTGAGATTGACGACTTAATCTGTCGAATTCGCGGGCGTATTGTTACGCCGAAGGTCGTCTGGGGCTACTGGGAAACCGATCCCCGTCGCGGTGCAAACTGTTATCGATACGACTCCGAGCTTTACCTTGATCCGGAGGGCGAAATCGGCGTTTTTTCCAATCACTCATGCAATCCGAATGCACGCCTCGTGCGTACTAAAAGTGGATTGCAGTTGCGTGCGCTTAAAAAGATTGCGGTTGGTCGAGAGATTACTCACGACTATTCGACGCAAACCGGCGCCGATGACATCTGGACCATGAAATGCAACTGCGGTGAGCGTAACTGCAGGGGCAAAGTCACCAGCGTCGCCAAGTTGCCTGCTGCAGTCTTGAAGCGTTACCAGCGCCTCGGTGCCATCCCTGAATTTATTCTGGAGACAATGTCCGACTGAAAAGTCGGTATTAATCGGTCTGATAGGGTGCCTCTGGTGATCCGGAGCACTGCAGCATTTTTCAAGATGAGTCTTCGCCTTGACTCAGATCAAAGCGGGGATGCCGCATAGCGAAAAGAATAGGTCCAATCCAACTGGAGGAATGGGCCGATGCTTCAGGTGCGGTTTCACGGGCGAGGCGGACAGGGTGTGGTGACGGCGGCCGAGATGCTGTCGATTGCCGCATTCGAGCAAGGGCGCCATGCGCTGGCCTTTCCCAGTTTCGGATCGGAACGCACCGGCGCTCCAGTGGTGGCGTTCTGCCGCATTGATGACCAGGAAATTCGCCTGCGCGAGCCGATACTCGAGCCGGATGCCCTGATCATCCAGGATCCTACGCTGCTGCATCAGGTGGACGTCTTTCAAGGACTGAAGCCCGACGGTTATGTGCTGATCAACAGCACGCGCAGCTTTGACGAGTTGGGCGTTGGAGATATTACGCAGCGTTTCCGTCATGAGCGTCTGACTCATGTTCCGGCTGCCGAAATCGCGATGAAACATCTGGGGCGTCCTGTCGCCAACGCCGTTCTGCTGGGCGGATTCGCAGCACTTTCGGGACTGATCACGCTGGATGCGGTGGAGCATGCCATCCGCGACAAATTCAGCGGCAAGGTGGCGGAAGGCAATGTGGCGGCTGCTGCGGAAGCCTACGACTACATCAAAAATGAATTGCTGGAGCTGGCGCATGCAAAAGCAGATTGAAGGCTCGCGTGCAGTCGCGGAGGCGGTGGCGTTGTGCCGACCGGAGGTGATCTGTGCTTACCCGATCTCGCCGCAGACGCATATCGTTGAGGGTCTCGGCGAACTGGTCAAAAGCGGTGAACTCAATCCTTGCGAGTTCATCAATGTCGAGAGCGAGTTTGCCGCGATGAGCGTTGCCATCGGCGCTTCGGCGGCGGGGGCGCGCAGTTATACCGCGACGGCCAGCCAGGGACTGCTGTTCATGGCGGAGGCGATTTACAACGCTTCAGGTCTTGGTCTGCCCATCGTAATGACAGTGGCCAATCGGGCTATCGGCGCCCCCATCAATATCTGGAACGACCACAGCGATTCGATGAGCCAGCGCGACTGTGGCTGGATCCAGCTGTTTGCCGAGAGCAATCAGGAGGCGCTCGATCTGCACATCCAGGCATTCAAGCTGGGGGAGGAGCTGTCGATGCCGGTGATGGTGTGCATGGACGGATTCATCCTGACCCATGCCTATGAGCGGGTGGATATGCCGGCGCAGAACGAGGTTGATGCCTTTTTGCCGGTTTACGAGCCCCGTCAGGTGCTGGATCCGGCGGATCCGGTTTCCATCGGTGCGATGGTCGGTCCCGAAGCTTTTATGGAGGTGCGTTATCTCGCGCATGCCAAACAGACCATGGCGCTGGAGCGCATCCCCGAGATCGCTGCGGAATTCGCGCAACGCTTCGGGCGCAACTCGGGCGGGCTGGTGCGCAGCTATCGTTGTGACGATGCCGAAACCATTGTGGTGGCACTGGGTTCGGTGCTGGGTACGCTGAAGGAAACCATTGATGAATTGCGCAATGACGGAGTGAAGATTGGTGTTCTTGGAATTCATTCCTTCCGGCCGTTTCCGCTGGCGGCAGTGCGCGCCGCACTGCAGGGGGCGATACGGGTGGTGGTGCTGGAGAAAAGTTTCTCGGTGGGGCTGGGGGGCGTGGTGTCCACCGATGTGCGACTGGCACTCTCCGGATTACATTTGCATGGCTATACCGTTGTTGCCGGACTTGGTGGTCGCGCTATTACCAAGGCGTCGCTGGCAAGAACGTTGAGAGAGGCTGTTGCCGACAAGCTGCAGCCGCTGACTTTTATGGATCTGGACTGGCGCATCGTCAACCGCCAACTGGAACGGGAAGCGGCGACCCGGCGCAGTGGACCCATTGCCGAGAATCTGCTGCGCGACGTCGGCACCGTTGCATCCAAGGTGAATTGAGATGACTGCTCCGATCAAGTTCTATCAGACCGGCACTTTTACGGTTGGTAATCGACTGTTGTCTCCTGAACAGCGCAGCGTGCAGTCTTCACTGGAGCGCAGCAATTCGCTGAATTCCGGCCACCGCGCTTGCCAGGGTTGCGGTGAAGCCTTGGGTGCTCGTTATGCGGTTGATGCGGCGATGCGGGCCACTGACGGTCAGCTGATTGCCGCCAATGCGACCGGCTGTCTGGAGGTCTTCTCGACACCATATCCGGAGACTTCCTGGCAATTGCCGTGGATTCACTCCCTTTTCGGCAATGCGGCTGCGGTCGGCACCGGTATCGCTGCAGCGATGAAGGTGAAGGGCCGCAGCAATGTGCGGGTGATTGCGCAGGGTGGTGACGGCGGCACCACCGATATCGGTTTCGGCTGCCTGTCCGGGATGTTCGAGCGCAATGATGATGTGCTTTATATCTGTTACGACAACGAGGCTTACATGAACACGGGGGTGCAGCGCAGTTCGGCGACGCCGCCGGCGGCGCGTACCGCAACAACCATGGCGGTCGGTGCAGAACCGGGCGCCTTGTTCGGACAGGGCAAAAACGTGCCGTTGATCGCCATGGCCCACGAGATTCCTTACGTCGCGACGGCGACTGTGGCCGACCTGCGTGATTTGGAGGCCAAGGTCGAACGTGCCATGAGCATTCATGGCGCACGTTATCTGCATATTCTGGTGCCCTGTCCGCTGGGCTGGGGTGCCGCGAGTCAGGACACCATCAAACTGGCGCGGCTGGCGCGCGAGACCGGGTTGTTTCCGGTGTTTGAGGCTGTGCACGGGGAAGTCACTGCTGTCACCAAAATCCGTCAGCGGGTGCCGGTGGAGGAGTATCTGCGACCACAGAAACGGTTTGCACATGTGTTTGGTGCCAAGGCGCAACCTCAGGTCCTACAGCGCATACAGGCGCAGGCCGATCGCAATATCAAGCGCTTCGGTCTGCTGGATTTGGAGATGTCGTCATGACCATGCAAAAGCCGTTTGCGATCACTCTGGATCCGGGATCTTCGCTGGCGAACAAGACCGGTACCTGGCGCACCGAGCGTCCCGTCTATGTCGACCGTTTGCCACCTTGTAATGCTCAGTGTCCTGCCGGTGAGGACATCCAGGGGTGGCTGTTTCATGCCGAAAGCGGGGACTATGAATCGGCGTGGCGTCATCTGACGCGGGACAATCCCTTCCCGGCGATCATGGGGCGGGTGTGTTATCACAGCTGCGAAGGGTTTTGTAATCGCGGCAAGATCGATGCCGCTGTCGGTATCAATTCAGTTGAGCGTTTTCTCGGTGATGAGGCGTTGAAACGGGGTTGGCAATTCAATGCGCCGGCGACGGAGTCCGGCAAGCATGTTCTCGTTGTTGGCGCCGGTCCATCGGGCATGTCTGCGGCCTATCACCTGCGCCGGATGGGGCATCAGGTTACTGTCAAGGAAGCAGGACCACTGCTGGGAGGCATGATGCGTTTCGGCATCCCCAAATACCGCTTGCCCCGTGAGGTGCTGGAGGCCGAAATGCAGCGTGTGGTGAACATGGGGGTGAATGTCGAGTTGAGTACCCGCGTCGCTGATATCGCAAAATCCATGCAGTCAGGCCGTTTCCAAGCGGCATTTCTCGCTGTCGGTGCGCACATTGCCAAGCGGGCGTTTATTCCCGCCAAGGATTCTTCGCGCATCCTTGATGCGGTGTCGGTCTTACGTTCGATGGAGGGCGAAGGCCAGCCGATGCTCGGAAGGCGAGTGGTGGTATACGGCGGCGGCAATACGGCCATCGACGTGGCCAGGACTGCGAAGCGTCTCGGTGCCACCGAAGCGATCATCGTGTATCGGCGTACGCGCGAACGCATGCCGGCCCATGATTTCGAGGTGGAGGAGGCGCTGGAAGAGGGCGTGATGGTCAAATGGCTGTCGACCATTCGTCAGGCCGGTGAGGGCGCCCTGACCATCGAAAAAATGACGCTTGATGAAAAAGGAAACCCGCAGCCCACCGGGGAACTCGAAACCCTGGAAGCGGACTCGCTGATTCTGGCACTGGGGCAGGATGTTGATCTGTCGTTGCTGGAAGGTGTACCCGGGCTCGAGATCAAGGATGGCGTCGTGAAGGTCGATCCGGCAACGATGATGACCGGTCATGAAGGACTGTTCGCCGGCGGCGACATGGTACCCGCGGAGCGAAACGTGACGGTGGCGGTGGGGCATGGCAAAAAAGCGGCACTGCATATTGATGCCTGGCTGCGCGGAACCCGTTTGCAGCAAACGGCCAAACATGCGTCAGCATCGTTTGAGCGGATGAATCCCTGGTATTACAGCGACGCGCCGAAAACCGTACGTCCCCAACTGGAGATGGCCCGCCGCACCAGCAGTTTCGATGAAGTGCAGGGTGGACTGACCGAAGACAACGCCCTGTTCGAAGCCCGCCGCTGCCTCAGTTGTGGCAACTGCTTCGAATGCGACAACTGTTATGGTGTTTGCCCGGATAACGCGGTAATCAAACTGGGTGCAGGCAAACGGTTCCAGTTCAACTACGATTATTGCAAAGGGTGCGGGGTGTGTGCGGCCGAATGTCCCTGCGGCGCGATTGAAATGGTCCCGGAAACCGTTTGATAGTTTCCGGGAGCTATCAAGGTAATCGTGGCGGGGGTTAATCGATCCTGGCGCCCGAAGCTTTGACGATAACGCCCAGCTTGGTGATTTCCGATTTGATGTGCTCGGAGACCTGCGCCGACGGCATGAACACCGGCGTGGCGCCGTAACGCGTCCATTGTTCCTGTACCTTGGGCTGCTTGAGCATTGTGGTCAGATCTCCGTGGAGTCTGTTCAGGATCTCCGCTGGTATGCCTGCCGGGCCCAGAACACCACTGTAGAGAATGATGTCGTAACCCTTCAGCGTTTCACCGATCGCCTGAACCTCTGGCAGGATCGGCGAGCGTTTGGCGCCGCTGACGCCGATGGCGCGCAGACGACCCGATTTGGTATAGGGCAGGGCTGCCGGTGTGGTGGTAAAGGATGCAGCGACTTCGCCGCCGAGTACGGCGGAGGCGGCCGGCGCACTGCCTTTGTACGGTACATGCACCATTTTGATGCTGGCCTGGGCCCGGATGGCTTCCATCGCCAGGTGAATGATGGTGCCGTTACCGGAAGAGGCGTAAACGATGGCGTCCGGTTTGGATTTGGCGAGGTTGATCAGGTCGGCCACGGTTCTGACCGGCATTGACGGGTGCACCACCAAAACCAGCGGTGTTTGTGCGACCAATGAGATCGCCGAAAAGTCTTTGACAGAATCAAACGGTAGCTTGGTGTAGAGCGAAGCATTGATGGCGTGGGTCGTCACATCGGTGAAATAAATGGTGTGGCCATCCGGCGGTGCTTTGGCAATCAGGTCTGCGGCAATGGTGGTGCCGGCCCCAGGCCGGTTGTCGACGATGACCTGCTGTGAAAGTGATTCGGTCAATTGCTGCGCGGTAATGCGCGCCAGCGTGTCGGAAATTCCGCCGGGCGGAAACGGTACCAGCATGCGTACCGGTTTCGTGGGGTAATTTTGCGCCGATGCCGGTGCGGACAGCAGCGCAGGCACCATCGATAGCAGCAGGAGGGGCGTGAAACGGAGATAGGTATTCATGTCATTGGCGCCAGGTAAGGGTTTAAAACGCATTGTGCTCAAGCTGATAAAAGCAATATCGGTGCCAGTGTTTCAAGCTGGTTTATTCGACGGGAATTCCTGCCGTTTGCACCACTTTTTTCCATCGCTGGATTTCCGTGCGGATCTGCGTGCCGAATTCTTCCGGCGTGCTGCCGACGACTTCGAGGCCTTCCCGCAGCAAACGCTCTTTGTTGGCGTCCTGACGCAGGGCGGCGTTGATGTCGCGGTTCAACTGCTTGAGTAGTGTGGGCGGCAGGCCGCGTGGTGCCAGGGCACCGTGCCAGCTGGCAGCTTCATAGCCAGGCACGCCTTGATCCGCAATCGGCAGATATTCCGGCGCGCTGGCCGAGCGGCGGGTGGAGGTCAGTCCCAATGCACGCAGTTTTCCGGCTTTGACGTGATTCAGCACCGAGGGTACGGTCGCAATGGTGATCGGCACACGTCCGGAGAGGATTTCCGTGACGGCAGGTCCCGTTCCTTTGGTCGGAACGTGCAGCAGATCGATGCCGGCAAGGGACTTCAGCAGTTCACCCGCAAGGTGGGTCGAGGAGCCGACGCCGCCGGATACATACGGTATCGCTCCTGGTTTTGCCTTGGCCATCGCAATGAGTTCTTTGAGCGATGTTGCAGCGAATGAAGGGTGAACCACCAGCAAATGTGGGGCAAGGGTGGTTAGAGTAATCGGTACGAATTCCTTCTCAGTGTCGTAGGGTAGCTTGCGATACACCGCAGGATTGATCGCATGTGAGGAGGAGACAAACAGCAGCGTATAGCCATTGGGGGCAGACTTTGCAGCAAGTGCTGTGCCGATGGTTCCTCCTGCGCCAATTCTGTTATCGATGACGACTTGCTGGCTCCAGGTCTCCGATAGTGTTTTACCAACGATTCGAGCCATCAGATCAAGGCCACCCCCAGGTGGGAAGGTGACGATGACGCGTACCGGCCGTACGGGAAACGCATCTGTGGCGAATGCAGTTGGCAGGGAGGTGCTGAATACGAATGCTGCAAATAAGTGAACGGTCAGTAATTTTTTCATGTGATTGGTGCTTCGTTAATCATTTTTGTAACGGCGTTAAATAAGCGTGTCGAAGTCGTGTAAATATGATACAAATGAAAATATTAAAAGATGGCTGCCAAGATTTAGAGTCGGTTTAAGTAGTAAATAAACACGTTAAGTATTTGATTATGAACGATTTAAATTTAGAAAAAATCCAAAAGCTTGTACCGCATAACTCGGTAAAAGAAGAATTAAAGGCGACCGACCTGACTTCTCGTTTGTCCAACGAGAACATTAACAGTGCTGTACCCGAGGAATTACTGGTTGAGAGTGACAGCACACTGGTCAAGTTGGTGAATAAGATCATCTTTGATGCCGTAATGCAAAAGGCGTCAGATATTCATTTTGAATCGAGCGGCAACCAAAAAGATCTTCGAGTCCGATTTCGCAAGGACGGAATCCTTCAGCACTATTTGTCGATTCCAGACCGTTTTCGAGGTGCGATTATTTCGCGCCTGAAAATCATGAGTCAGCTCGACATCACTGAGCGAAGAAAGCCCCAGGACGGGAAAATCGATTTCAGCAGACATGCCCCAGTTGATATCGAGTTGCGTATGGCGGTCATTCCGACACGCGATGGACTTGAAGACGTTGTTATCCGATTATTGACCAATAACGAAGCTGTATCGCTTGAGTATCTCGGATTGGATCGAAAATCCCTCGAAACCCTTCGAGGGATTATTGGTAAGCCGCAAGGTTTATTTCTGGTTTGCGGACCTACAGGATCAGGCAAAACAACGACACTGCATTCTGTTTTGGCGCATCTCAACGAGGGTACAACCAAGATATGGACGGCTGAGGATCCGATCGAAATTACTCAGCCCGGTTTATGCCAGGTTCAGGTCAATTCAAAAATCGGCTGGACATTTGCTGCTGCACTGAGAAGTTTTTTGCGGGCGGATCCCGACGTCATCATGGTCGGTGAAATGCGCGATCTTGAGACTGCAAAAATCGGTATCGAAGCATCGCTTACAGGCCATTTGGTCTTATCAACCCTGCACACCAACAGTGCGGCCGAATCGATTGTTCGCCTTCTTGACTGGGGGCTGGACCCTTTCAGTCTCTCCGATGCATTTATCGGGATTCTTTCTCAGCGATTGGCCAGAAAATTTTGCGAATATTGCAGGGTTTCCTATGAGCCGGAAAAAGAAGAGTTGCAAAGAATGGCTGAAGAATACTGTGCGGGAACCGACGAGGATCCCCGAGCCAAGATTATCGAATGGAAGCAGAAATACTCGAGCGCTAACGGGAAGTTTTCGCTATGGCGCGCTAAAGGCTGCGAGAGTTGTGACCATCGTGGATATTCCGGTCGAATGGGCATCTATGAGCTGTTATCTGCAGATGAAGTCGTTAAAGCACTCATCCAGAAGAGGGCTGTCAGCTCCTACATCAAAACCACGGCAATAAGCCTTGGGATGCGAACCTTGAAGCAGGATGGGATCGGTAAGGTATTGCTTGGACTCACCGATATGCATCAAGTACATGCGGCTTGCGGATAAGTGGTGGTCTGAAGGGTTGCGGTTGACATGACTTATGCGTAAATTTCTGTGGTAATTGTCATCCACAAAAATTTATCGATTAAGAAAAATGTCAAATTACACGACTGATGTCAAAACTGTTGAATTAATCAACGGCGTTGCGGTTGTTACTTTCAATCGTCCGCAAGTCATGAACGCACTGAATATTCAGTTGCGCGAAGAAATCATGCAGCTCGCCCATGAGCTGGATGCCGACCCCGATGTAGGCGCAATCATATTTACCGGTGCGGGTGAAAAAGCATTCTGCGCCGGCGCGGATCTCAAGGAGCGCGGCCAGAGAAGCACCGAAGAGATGTATAACGAACGGCGCTTTTTCCGCGGCAAATGGGTCAATGCGATTGCCAATATCGCCAAGCCTACGATCGCTGCAATTAACGGCTATTGCCTGGGTGGCGGTCTCGAAGTGGCTCTGCAATGCGATCTGCGTATCGCATCGGACAATGCAAAATTCGGTCTGCCGGAGGTTACGCTGGGCTTTCTGCCGGGCGCCGGCGGCACGCAGAGGCTGCCGCGTGCGATTGGTCTGCAAAAGGCCAAGGAAATGATTCTGACTGGCAAACATATCGATGCTGCTGAAGCGGAGCGACTGGGTATTGTGCTGCGCGTAGTGTCACGCGCCGATTTACTGCCTGCCGCTATGGATCTGGCGCGGTCTATCGCGAAAAACCCGCGCATAGCCGTCATTCAGGCAAAGATAGCAATGAATGCTTCCCAGGAAACCATGCTGTCCGGCGGCATACAAGCCGAGAATGAGGCCTGGTTGCCCTGCCTGCTGTCTGATACTTGGAAAGCCAAGCTCGAGCGGTTTAAAGACTGAATGTTATGAAACTGGCTTTATTGGTCAGAGCAACGATTCCAGTATTGCTGGTAATGCTGGGCTTGCACGGCCAATCAGGCACATCGCTGGCTGCGTCCAATGCGGGAATTTCATTCCGGGACTGTCCCGAGTGTCCGGAAATGGTGGTCTTGCCTGCCAGCGAATTTGTAATGGGTGCCAGTGCTGGCGAAGAAGATCGCGAATTCCTCTCGCCGGAATTCCGTAATCGCAGTATGCCGCAGCGTCGGGTCAGTATCCGCAGTTTTTCCGTCGGGCGCTATGAGGTGACACGGCAGCAGTTCCAGGTCTTTGCCGAATCCACCGGACATCGCGGCGAGGGTTGCTTTGCCTGGGTTGGTGGTGAATACCGTATGGATCCTGGCAAAAGCTGGCGCAATCCGGGATATCCACAGAACGACCGTCATCCAGTGAGCTGCGTCAGTTGGGAGGATGCAGCCGCATACGTGCAATGGCTCAGCGCAAGAACCGGAAAACCGTACCGGCTGCTGTCAGAAGCTGAATGGGAATATGCAGCCCGAGGCGGTAATGCGTCACCGCGATTCTGGGGAGAGGATTCCCGTCAAAGCTGCGTTTTTGGCAACGGTGCTGACCAGAAAATACTATCGACCATCGGGGATGCAGGGAGCTGGCCGACAATACAGTGTGATGATGGCTATGCCCACACTGCACCTGTAGGCAGTTTCCGGGCCAACCCGTTCGGATTGCATGACATGCTGGGCAACGTTGCAGAATGGACTGCAGATTGCTGGAATAGCAGCTTTAACGACGCTCCCTCGGATGGCAGGGTATGGATGACCGGAGACTGTTTTCTGCGCGCTGTGCGTGGCGGTGGTTGGGATGAGGGTGCTGCAAGCCTGCGATCCGCATACCGCGTGGGCAGTCCGGTAGTTGTTCGTGTTTACAGTCGCGGGTTCCGTGTGGCCTTGCAGAACTGACTTTATTGAGATTTCCGGAGGTCATATCGTATTCGGAGTCTATTGACCTTACTATCTGAGCTTGATCAACAGGAAAAGTCAGATTCGAATGTCCAAAGCCGTCAAAGTCACTTCGAAGCGCGCAGTTGTCGCTGCCGTGCAATTGACCGGGGTCAGCGATCTTGAGTTTGAGTCATCTCTGGAGGAACTCCGGGAATTGGCCAAGACGCTGGGTTTTGAGGTGGTTTCGGTTTTTACCCAGAAACGCAGCAGTTTCGATTCGACGGCTTATCTGGGCGTCGGCAAGCGCGAGGAAATGCGCCGATTTGTGCAAGGTGAGGTCGAGGCTGAGGCCGAGACCGAGACTTCCGCGGAAGAGCTGCATCCGGCGGCCGTTGCAGAAAAGGATCCGGAAAAGAACGCGGATCATCGAGCCGAGAAACGCGCTGAAAAGCGCATCGCGCGTCATGGTGCTGTCGCCGCGCGTGAGGCAGCCAAGGCTTTGGCTGAGACCGATACCCGACGCGCCGCTTTTGTGCTGGTCGATCACGAGATTTCGCCATCCCAGGCACGCAATCTGGAAAACGAAATCGGTTGCGATGTGTTGGACCGCACCATGGTCATTCTTGAAATATTCCACCGCCATGCGCGTTCCAACGCGGCCCGTGCGCAGGTGGAGATAGCGCGCCTGCGTTACCTTGCGCCGCGTCTGCGTGAGGCGGCCAAGCTGGCCGGACCCCAGGGCCGGCAACGCAGCGGCGTTGGCGGTCGGGGGGCGGGAGAAGGGGCAGGTGAGGCGGACCGCGCCAAGATCCGCGACCGTATTGCCGAATTGAAGCAGGAAATCACGGCACTTGACCTTGAGCGCCAGGTGCAACGTGCGCGGCGGCAGGAAAGTCAGGGCTTGGCGCGTGTGGTGCTGATTGGCTATACCAATGCCGGCAAGTCCACACTGATGCGTGCGTTGACCGGCAGCGAAGTTCTGGTCGCCAACAAACTGTTCGCCACACTCGACACGACGGTGCGTGCACTGGTGCCCGATGGCGTGCCGCGCGTGCTGGTCAGTGATACGGTTGGTTTCATCAAGAACCTGCCGCACGATCTGGTGGCCTCGTTCAAGTCGACCCTGGAAGAAGCGGCTGAAGCGTCATTGCTTCTTCACGTGATTGATGCCAGCGACCCAGGCTACGAACGCCAGATCGCAGTCACCGAGAAGGTGATTGAGGAGATTGATGCGGGCAAGGTGCCGCGCCTGCGCGTATTCAACAAGATCGACCGGGTCGGCGACGCGAAAGCCCAGGCTGAGCGCGCAAAAGCGTTACGCGCGCAATTCCCCAAATGCATTGTGATGAGTGCTGTCGACATGGATGCAGTTGCCAAGCTGCGCAAGTCGATCCGTGCTTTTTTCAGTCGTCGTCTGGTTAAGGCCGAGCTGTTCCTGCCCTGGTCGGCGCAGCATTTGCGCGGCGAATTGTTTGCCAATTGTGTCGTGCTGGAGGAGCGTGCCGATGCGGAGGGCGCATTCTTCCACGTTCGGGGCGAGCGTGCGGACATTGACGGCTTGCGGGAGAAAATCAGAATCGCTTAGGTCATTTTTAATGACGTGCTTGAGTCGTCGGTTATGCATTCCCTACAATAGCAACCCATGCAAGATAAACCAGAAATCCGCCCCGGCCAGTCCATTGAGCTGCTGAAAGCACTGCATATCCTTACGCGCGACGGCCGGCTCAATCAGGACAGCCGGCGAAAACTGAAGCAGGTTTATCACCTGTATCAATTCATTGAGCCGTTGCTTCAGCAGATCAGGCAGGATCAAGGCAATATCCGACTCGTGGATTGCGGCGCGGGAAAGTCTTATCTCGGCTTCATTCTGTATGACCTGTTTTTCAAATCACTCGCGCCCGGCTCGCAGGTCGTGGGCATCGAATCCCGCGATGATCTGGTACTCAAGTCCCGGGAGCTCGCTTCGCAACTTGGCTTCGATGCCATGTCCTTCCTTAACCTTCAGGTCGATCAGGCCATTTCGAGCATGGCCAGCTCCGGCCTTTCCGCCGGGGTGGACATCGTTACAGCCCTGCATGCCTGCGACACCGCCACCGACGACGCCATCCGGTTCGCGCTGTCGGCAAAGGCACGCTTCATCGTGCTGGCGCCCTGTTGTCAGGCGGAAGTCGCAGCCGTGCTGCGCAAGAATAAGACTCCTTTCCAGTCCGGCGAGCCGCTTGCGGCAATCTGGCGCCATCCACTCCACACCCGTGAATTCGGCAGCCACGTAACCAATGTGCTGCGCTGCCTGCAACTGGAATCGCACGGCTATCAGGTGACTGTCACCGAACTGGTGGGCTGGGAGCATTCCATGAAGAACGAGCTCATCATCGCCAGCCTCAACAAGGATGTGCCGCGCCGGCGGGCCGCTGAAAAACTTGATGGGCTGCTCGGCCAACTGGGACTGACGTCCTTGCAGGAGCGCTTTTTCACAGGCATGAACCGCAGCAGCAGTCCATCGGGATCGGTGCCTGCGGCATGACCCTGGAAAAAATCCTTCAAAGCCAGGGCTTCGGCAGCCGCAAGCAGTGCCGCCAGCTCATCCGGGATGAGCAGGTCAGCGTGGCGGGACGGTTAATCACTGACTCCGACGAAGACCTGCCCTGCGAAGGCCTGGTTTTCAGCGTTGGCGGTAAAGAATGGACTTTTCGCCAGCAACTCTACATCGCCTTGCACAAGCCTCCCGATTACGAGTGTTCGCGCAAGCCCAGCCATCATCCGGGCATCCTCACTCTGTTGCCGCAGGAATACGTCAACCGCAATATCCAGCCCGTAGGGCGCCTCGATCATGGCACCACCGGCCTGCTGCTGTTGTCTGATGACGGCGGCTTCATACACGCCCAGTCCTCGCCGAAGCGGCATGTCAGCAAAACCTATGAGGCCACACTCTTTGAGGCGGTGACGCCGCAACTGGTTGCGCAGTTGCAAGAGGGCGTGAAGCTCATCGACGAGGACAGGCCCATCGCCGCGCAGGTGCGCATTCTGGATACGCATCTGCTGGAGATCAGCATAGACCAAGGCAAATACCACCAGGTGAAGCGCATGCTGGCCGCGGCGGGCAATCACTGCGTCTCATTGCGCCGCAGCGCGATTGGCAAGCTCACGCTGGATTCGCTGGGCCTGCCCATGGGCCAATGGTGTCATCTCGAACCCGGGCAACTGGCACAACTCGTCTAAGTGTGGCTGTGGCCGCAGCCTGCTGCGAGTTGCTCTCGACCTGAAATTCCGTGCTGATAATCCTAAACGTGCGAATTTAGGATTTCGCCAGACAGTTTTGATCGAGAGGTCTTGAAGGTTCGCGGGACCTCAACGCTGCCTGAGCGAGTTGGAGGTCAAGATACTGGCGGAGAGGGAGGGATTCGAACCCTCGTTACGGCTTTCACCGTAAACACGCTTTCCAGGCGTGCGACTTAAACCACTCATCCACCTCTCCGGAA
>Ga0192647_100949_pt1 | contig 19599 bp, 14 predicted proteins | sample LauGreFa1BDMLBSN_2_FD_133046 | JGI IMG/M metagenome (GOLD analysis project Ga0192647, IMG submission 133046) | Freshwater lake microbial communities from Lake Michigan, USA - Fa13.BD.MLB.SN - reassembly | ecosystem: Environmental > Aquatic > Freshwater > Lake | place: Lake Michigan, USA...
TGGTCGCCGTCGCGGCGAGGAGTTTCGCGCCGTCGCCGGGCCAGTACACCGCGTTCACCGCCGACGCCGGCGCGCCGAGGCTGATGATCTTCTCCCGCGTGGCGGTATCCCAGACGTTGAGTTCCCGGTCGGCGCCGCCGCTCGCCAGTTGCGTGCCGTCGGCGTTGAACGCCACCGCGTGCACCGGCGCCCCGTGGCCCTCGAGGCGGGCCACCTCGGCATGGGTCGCCGGGTCCCAGATCTTCACCAGCCGGTCGCCGCCCGCCGTCGCGAGCCGCGCGCCATCCCGCGAGAAATCGAGTGCGAACACGGTGTCGTCGTGCGCCGTCCACGCCGCGGTGACGCGGCCGCCCGTGGCATCGATGAGACGCACGATTCCGCTGCGGCCCGTGACTCCTTCAGCCAGGGCAAGCAGTCGGGAATCGGGTGAAAACCGGAGCGCTGTCACCCGTCCAGCCAATCCGTCGGACAGTTCGTGCGCCACGGCGAGTGACGCCGCGTCACGCCGGACGACCCGACGGAAGCCGCCCGAGGCCAGCCACCGCCCGTCGGGGCTCCACGCGAGCGATTGCACGGCGTCGCCTGCTTCGGCGGTGCGACCGACCTCGCGGAAATCCTTCGCCGTGGTGTCGTGAATCACGATCTCGCCACCGCGGCCGACGGCGAGGCGCTTGCCGTCGTCGGAGAGCGCGAGCGCGAGCACGGGATGATAGCCGGTCGGCAGCGAGGCGAGTTGCACCGGCCTTAGCTCATCCGTGGTTAGGGCGTCGTCGTCCCACGGCAGGCCGGAGGCTACCCAATCGCGGAGGGTTTTGCGCTGCGCATCCGTCAGCGGTCGATCGGGTGGCATCTGCGGATCGGCGTCGTGGGCGATCACGCGGATGATCGCGCTTTCTTCGGGCCGGCCGGCCTCGGCGGCCGGCCCCGACTCGTTGCCGCGGAGCAGCGCATCGCGCGACGTGAGCACCAGCCCGCCCTTACGTTTGCGCTCGTTGTGGCACGGGAAGCATTCGCCCTTCAGGATCAGCATCGCCTCGCGGGCAGCCGGAACGACCTGTTCGGCGGCTGTCGCCGGTGCAACCGCGGCCAGCAGCGCGGCCAGCAGGGTGGTGGCGTGCAACCGGCGGCTCATCCGGACGCGGATCGGCGGGGTCATGGGGCGCGCAAGGATTCGCGCCGCGGTGCCGGTGTTTCAACTGCAAGTTTCGCCGGGCAGCACGCCGCGCCAAAACGTTTGCACGCCTCGCCAGCGGTCGGGCATAGCGGAGCTGGAATGTCGTGCCGGCCCTGGATCGTTTCGCTGCTTGGTTTTGCGTGGATGCTTTTTTGTCCGGCCAAGACCGTCTGGTCGGCCGAGGAAGATTCGCTCCTGTCGCGCTATGGCGGGACGCCGTCGCTGGGTGAGCTCCGCGGCCTGCGGGCCGCGTGGACGGGCGAAACGCTGCGGGTCGTCGCCGATCGGCCGCCTCCGGCCGCCGCGCCCTATGTTTGGGCGGCGATCCCTCCGCCGTCGGGAGGGTGGAAGTTGGAGCGACGTGCCAAGGTGGAGGCTGACATCACGAATGCGGGAGCCGCGGAGGCTGACGTGTTGCTGTGGGTCGTCGGCGAAAGCGGCTGGGATGCGGTGCCGGCCGGCGCGAAACTGGCCCCGGGGGAAACCCGGCGATTCAGCTGCCGGCTGCGCGAGACTTTTCCCGATGGCACGCCCAAGATCGATCCGGCGCGCGTGAAGGATATCCGGGTGATGGTGCGCGGACGATTCCGCGCGCCGCTTGCGCTCGAGGTGCGGGGTCTCGAGGCGCGCGGCGCGGAACCGCCGTGGTCGCCACCGACGGCTCGGGTTGCGGTTCCGGCGGTTACGGAAGACGAGCCCGCGCCCGGTCGGCGGGTGCGTTATCGCCTCGCGGGGGATCCAGCGGGCGGTCCGTACGCGGTCCTGCATCTTCCCGAGGACTGGCGACCCGGTGCGGTTCTGCCGCTGATCGTCGAGTATCCCGGCAACATCTTCTTCGTGCCGGGCTGCTATTCCACCGGACTGCCGGACCAATGTGTGATCGGCGCGGGCATCGCGCGCGGCCGCGGTGCCATCTGTCTCGCGCTGCCGTTCGTCGACCGTTCGGCCGGCGTGATCGCGGAAGGCGGCTGGGGCGTGCCGGACGACACCGCATCCTACGCCGTGGCGATGGTGGAGCAGGTCTGCCGCGAGTTCGGCGCCGATCGCGCGAACATCATCCTCACTGGCTTCTCGCGCGGCGCGCTTGCCTGCGGCTTCATCGGGCTGCGGAACGACCGCATCGCCGCCTTGTGGAAAGGATTCCACGCCTGCCAGCACTATGACGGTGACGGCTGGAACGGCGCCACCGAGGCAGGCGCGCTCGAACGGGCGCAGCGCTTCCGCGGGCGTGCGGTCTTCCAGACCGACAACCCGCGCGCGAAATTCCAGACGGTGATGGACGCGATGCGGGTGCCGGTGACGTGGGCCGACTCCGGCCTGCGGGCCCACGCCACCGCGATGTTCCTCGATGAACGCCCTTCCACCGAGCAATTGCGGCGGTGGTTCCGCGAATTGGTGACCGCACCCTGAAGGCGTCGCGTCCGGAGGGGTTTAACCACGGATGAACGCGGATAAACACGGATAAATGGGGTTCTTTTGAAGCCGGGTCCGGCGACCCCGGACTAAGCGGGCGACCTTAAGGCCGAAGCCTGTCCCGAAGACGGCGAACGTAAACCGCGGATTTCGCGGATCGCACGGATAAATGTGACCAAGGCGCCACCAAGGTAATCATCGCGGGAAACGATGATTTCAAGGTGTAGTACCACGGTTAGGCGAGGCTTGGTGTAGCCGCGGCCGTCCGCCGCGGATCATGCCGGGAAAAGTATTGCCGCAGGCTTTCCCGAACCGCTCCGCGAGGCGTGATCACGGATGGACGCGAGGGAATGCGAACGGGTTCGGGCTGATAAAACGGCGCGGCTTGCCTGCCTCAAAACTCCCGGCGCGCGGCGGCCAGGCCGCGTTCGTACGCGGCGATGAGGCGGTCCCACTTGGCCTCGGTCTCCGGATCGGTGACCCGGCGCGCCGGGTCGGCATCGAACCACTTAACGGCCCGCGCGATGCCGTCGCGGAAGCGCGTGGTGGCGACGAAGTCGGGGACGAAACGCTTGATCTTGGAATTGTCGAAGACGGCCGAGTTGGCTTTGTCGCCGAGCAACGTCCCGGTGTATTCCGGCAGACAGGCGGTGATGAAATCCGAGGCGATGTGCACGAACTTCGGATGCGGCACGCCGGCGGCCTCGGCGACGGACTGGTAGATCTGGTTCCAGGTCAGGGCCTCGTCGGAGGTGATGTGGAACGCGTGACCGATCGCGCCCTGGTGTCCCAGCAGGCCGACGAGCCCCTTCGCGAAATCGCTGCTGTGCGTGATCGTCCAGAGCGACAGACCGTCGCCCGGGACGATCAGCGGCCGGCCGGCGCGGAGCCGCGAGAGGTTGGTGAAGCTCTTGCCGCGGGCGTTGATGGCGAGCGGGATGCTCGGATCGTCGTAGGTGAGCGAAGGACGGACGATCGTGACCGGGAACGCCTCCTCGCGCAGCGCCCGCTGCAGACGGTCCTCGGCGGCGATCTTGAGCCGAGAGTATTCCCAGAACGGGTTGGCGAGGGGTGTCGACTCGGTGAGCAGGTGATGCGTGGCGGGTTTCTGGTAAGCGCTCGTCGTGCTGATGAAGACGTACTGCGCGGTGCGGCCGCGGAACAACTCCAGCCGCTGCTCCACCGCGGCGAGGTCGAAGGCGATGAAGTCGACCACGACATCCCACGTCTTTCCCGCGAGGGCCGCGGCCGTCTCGGTGGTCCGAGTGATGTCGGCGGTGATCTGGCGCGCGCCCGGCACCGCGTCGCGGCTGGAGCGGTTGAGGAGCGTGACGTCGAGACCGCGGGCGACCGCGAGGCGCGTGCAGGCGGTGCTGATGACGCCGGTGCCGCCGAGGAGGAGGATTTTCATGGGGAGAGGAAAGGGGGCTCCGTGTGGGGCGACGTGCGGTGGTCGTGGAAGGAAAGCGGGGCGTCGATCGCGAAGATTTCCACCGGTTCAGTCCGGCCCTTCACGGTGACGGTGCCGAGCGGGCGCGCGTCGGCCGCCGCCCGGCCCGCGGCGGCGCGGGTGGCGGCGCTGAGGATGATGTTGGTGCGGTGCTCGGCGGCGCGGGTGAGCGCCTGCAGGCGGGCGGCGACGTTCACGCCGTCGCCGATCACGGAATAGTTGAGGCGTCGGTTGGAGCCGATGTTGCCCGCGACGACGCGGGCGGTGTTGATCCCGACGCCGATGGCGAGGGGAGGGCGGTCTTCGGCGGCGAGCTCGGTGTTGAGCGCGGCGAGGGCCGATTCCATCGCGCGGGCGGCCGCGATGGCGCGGGCGGGTGCGTCGCCCTGCGCGACGGGCGCGCCGAAGAGAGCCATGATCGCGTCGCCGATGAACTTGTCGATCACGCCGCCGTGAGCCTCGATCGCGCCGCTCATGCGGTCGAGGTAGCGGTTGAGCAACGCGAGCAGCGCGGGCGGGTCGAGACGCTCGCTGAGCGTGGTGAAGCCGCGCAGGTCGGCGAAAAGGATGGTGACCTCGCGTTCCTCGCCGCCGAGCGCCGCGCCGCCGCGCATCAGGCGGGCGGCGACCTCGGGTGAGACGTTCTTGTCGAGCAGGTCGCGGACGCGGTCGCGCTCGGCCAGCCCCGCCGACATCGCGTTCATGGCGCCCGCGAGACGGCCCAGCTCGTCGGCGCGGTCGACGGGCACCCGGGCGGCGTAGTCGCCCGCGCTGATGCGCTCGGTGTGGGCGGCGAGCCGCTCGACGGGCCGCGCGAGGCCGCGGGCGAAGGCGAGGGCGAGGGCGGCGGCGGCGACCAGGGCCCCGACCGCCACCACCGCGAGGTAGCGGCCGGCGAGGCGGGCGGGCGCTAGTTTCTCGTCGAGGGAGTACACGAGGGCGAGGGTGGCGACCGGTTCGCGGCCGGTGAGCAGCGGCCGGAAGACGGCGAGCGAGGCCCCGCCGTCGATGGTGATCTGGCGCAGCGCGGAGTGGCCGCGGGTGGCTTGAAGCACGGAAGCGAGAGGCGCGTGCGCGGAGACCGCCAGCGTGCCGGCGAGAGCGGCGCCGTCGGCGCCGAGGAAAAGCAGGTCGCTGCCGGTGAGGAGCTTCAAGTCCGCGGCGAATTCGCGGTCGATGCGGAACCCGATGAGCAGCCACGCGATCACCTCTGATCCGGCCTGCACGGGCACCAGCACGACGGAGTGGAGCACCCCGTCGAAGTAACCGTAACCCGCGGCGCTCGGCCGCTCGGACTCGTCGGCCTCGGCGAGCGCGATCAACCGCGTCGGCAGCGCGCTCTCCGGGGCGCCGCGGCCGGCGGACGCGACCACTTTTCCACCCGGCTCGAGGATCGCGACCACCGAGCTGTCGGTCGTGCCGCGCAGGCTCTGCAGCGCGGACGCCAGCGTGGCGGGATCATCGCCCGCGACCAGCTGCCGGATCTGATGGTCGCGGGCCGCGCTGCGGGCGCCTGTGCGGAGATGGGCGTTCCGGTCGGCGACCACGCGTCGGAAGGTCTGCGCCGCCTGCTGCAGGCTGGTGTCGATCTGCTGGCGCGCCTCGCGTTCGTTGAAGCGCCCGACGAGATACCACGTCGCGAGCTGGGCCAGCGCCAGCACCGGCACAAAGACCAGCAGGAGCTGGCCGCGGAAGCTCCGCAGGGGCAGCTTCACTTGTATCCGCCGCCCGCGGACTCAGGGGCGCGACGCACCCGGCGATCCACCCCGAGGGTCAAGGCGATCACCTGCGTGGCGGCGCCGACCTCCGCGACGATCACCTCGCGCGTCAGCGCCGACCTCGCCCGCGGATGCCAGACCTCGAGGCGGTGGCGGCCCGGCGGGATTCCGCCGATCACGGCCGCGCCGTCGGTCCCGCTGCGCGCGAAATGCGGCGTGGCGAGGACGACGATGTAGGCGGACATCCAGTCATGGATATTGCAGCCGAGGCTCACCACGCCCGGCTGGTCGAACAGCACCGGTTCCCGGGGCTCGCCGCGGTAGAGCGGCAGGTCGAATTTCTTCGAGCGGGAAACGGAGAACACGTGGTGCTGCACGGCGTCGCGGTTGGGAAAGGTCACCCGCGTGCCGACGACCACCGCGGTCACGTGGGGCCGGAATTCCTCGCCTTCCTGCACCACGGAGACCGGTTCGGCGGGTGGTTGGACGACCGGCGTGGCGTCGAGCGGGGTGAGCGAGGCCACCGCGTCGGCGACAGGCTCCCCCTTGGGATCGCGCACCTCGACGCGCACCTCCCGCGCGTTGCCGACGGCGGGGAGCAAGACCGACAGCAGCATGAGGGTTGAAAGGACGCTGGGCATGGTCAAAGGCGCCGGTCGAGGGCGAGCGAGAGGTTGCGGTTGAGATAGCGCACGGCGCCCCGCTCGGTTTCACGGTATTCGGCGGCGAGCAGGAGCGTGTGGCGGGCGTCCAGGGTGTGCGCCGAATCAAGTCTTCCGGTGAGCGAGCATGCGTCGATGAGGTAGGACATCATCGGGCGTTCCCGGTCGAACGTGGTCATGAGGCCCGTCGCGCGGCCTTCGCGGAGGATGTCGGGGCGCGGTGGCGTCGCGTACGCGAGCACGTCGCCGCGACGGCGCGCGACGGAAACGGTGAGCCGCCAGCCCGCCGTGACCTCCCATTCTAGGGCGAGGGTGGTTTCGCTGCCGGTGCGGTCGAAGGCCGTGGCGCGGCCGTCGTGGCGGGCGAGTTCGTGGCGGCCGCGGGCGACCCATGCGGGGTCGAGACGCTGGCGGGCGGCGAGGGCGAGCAGGCCGAGGCGGCCGGCCCGGCCGGGTTCGCGGGCGCCCATCCATTCGCCGGCCCCCTCCAGGGCGAGCGTCGGGGCGAAGGCGCCGAGCCCGAACTTGCGCTGCCAGGCGATGCGCGCGCCGGCGCCGGCGCGGTCTAGGCCGTCGAAGCGCGGCCAGGCTTCGGCGCGCGCCGAAACCGCCGCCAGGAGGGTGTCGTCTCGGCCGAGCGGCTGCCGCCGCGCGGCGCCGACCTCGGCGCCGAGGCGGAGGGCGCCGATCACATCGGCGGGCCGGTTGGCGTTGGTGATGTTGCTGTTCCAGGCCGCGGCGGTGCCGGCGGACGGCAGCCAGGATGGGCCGGCTACGGCGGTCGTGGCGAGGAAGGCGGCGAGGAGGGCGCGGCGAATCACAGGAGGGGACGCAGGATCTTCCAGACCGTATCCGCCATCATGGCGTGGCCCGCCGGGTTGGGGTGGATGCGGTCCCCTTGGTTGAGTTCGGCGACCCCGCCCACGCCTTCCAGAAGGAACGGGATGAGCGTCGCGCCGGTCTTGCTCGCCACCTCCGGGAACACGCGCGCGAACGCGGCCGCGTGCTCGGGCCCCAGCTCGGGCGGCATCTGCATTCCGGCCAGCACGATGCGAGCGTCGGGCCGCCGGCGCCGCACGCGGTCGATCATCTCCTCCAGATTGGCGCGCATGAGGGAGGGGCTGATGCCGCGCAGGCCGTCGTTGGCGCCGAGGGCGAGAACGAACAGGTCGGGCGGCGTGCGGAGCGTCCAGTCTAGCCGGCGCAACCCGCCGGCGGTGGTCTCGCCGCTGAGGCCGGCGTTGACGACGCGCCAAGCGAGGCCCGCCGCGCGGATGCGCTCATGGATGAGCGCCGGGTAGGACTCGGCGGCGGGATTGGTCAGGCCGTAGCCCGCGGTGAGGCTGTCGCCGAAGAAAATGATCGTGCGTTCCGCCGCGGCGCCGGAGGCCGGCGGTAGGAGGGTGAAAAAGATCGCGACGAGGCCGGGAAGAAACGCGCGGATGCGTCCGGTGGAGGATTTCTGCGTCGTTTTCGGCATTTTGGTGTATGTTCGCCCGAAATTCATGAGTGCGCAGGCGATGTTGAAAGTCGAGCGGCTGACCAAGGCCTACGATGCGGCGGGACACCGGCTGACGGTGCTCCGCGACGTGACCTTCAAGCTGGAGGCCGGCGCGACGCTCGCGATCGTCGGCCCAAGCGGGAGCGGCAAGACGACGCTCCTCGGGCTTTGCGCGGGGCTGGACCAGCCCTCGGAGGGCACGGTGGAGCTCGCCGGTGAGCCGATCGGGCGCCTGAGCGAGGACGCCCGGGCGCTGGTGCGCAACGCGCACGTCGGATTCGTGTTCCAGAACTTCCAGCTGGTTCCCACGCTCACGGCGCTGGAGAACGTGCTCGTGCCGGTGGAATTGCGCGGGCAGGGCGGGGCGGCGGCCGAGGAGGAGGCGTGCGGTTTGCTCGCGCGCGTGGGGTTGGGAGAACGGCGGGACCACTATCCCGTGCAGCTCTCCGGCGGCGAGCAGCAGCGCGTGGCGCTGGCGCGGGCCTTCATGAACCGCCCGAAGATCCTCTTCTGCGACGAGCCGACGGGTAACCTCGACGGCGACACCGCGCACGCGATGGCCGACCTTATTTTCCGGCTCAACGAGGAGAAAGGGACGACGCTGGTGCTGGTGACGCACGACCTCGAGCTCGCCCGCCGCTGCCGCCGCATCCTGCGCCTGAAAGCCGGCGCCGTCGCGAGCGACGAAACGGTCTGAGGGGTGCCCACGGAAAACACGGAAAACGCGGAACCAATCCGGCCGGCCATGAGTAAACGGATCCACGAGCAGGAGACCTGCGATATCCTCGGCGCGTGTTTTGAGGTCTATCGCGAGATCGGCTGCGGTTTCCTGGAGGCGGTTTATCAGGAGTGCCTTGCGATCGAGTTCGGGCGTCGCGGCGTTCCGTGCCTTGGTTCCGCTCGAATTGCGGTTCAAGGGTCACCTCCTGCAGAAGCGCTACGAGGCGGACTTCATTTGCCACGACAAGGTGCTGGTCGAGATCAAGGCGATCTCCGCGTTGGCCGACGAGCATCGGGCGCAAATCCAGAATTATCTCCACGCCACCGGTCTCCGCGTGGGTCTGCTGGTGAACTTCGGCCATCATCCTTTGGTGGAGCATGAACGCTTTGTCCTCTGATTCCTTTTCCGCGTTTTCCGTGAATTCCGTGGGCTCCCCATGACCTTCATTCTCCGACTTGCCTGGCGGGATTCGCGCGCTTCGCGGCGGCGGCTCCTCCTGTTTTCCCTCTCGGTGGTGCTCGGCATCGCCGCGCTTGTCGCCGTGGGCTCGCTCGGGGCCAATCTCGCCCGGGCGATCGACGACCAGGCCAAGGGATTGCTCGGCGCCGATCTGGTCGTCACGAGCCGCGCGGACCTCGGCGCGGCGCCGCGGGCGCATCTGGATTCACTCGGGGCCGAGCAGGCGCGGGAGAAAAGCTTCTCCTCGATGATGACCATCCCCCGGGCCGACGGGGCGGCGCGGCTGGTGAACGTCCGCGCGCTGGAGGGAGCGTTTCCTTTCCATGGGGATTTCACCACGGTGCCGGCCGACGCGCCGGCGCGGCTGCGGGCCGGGGGCGCCGTGGCGATCGTGGAGGAGACGCTGCTCCGCCAGTACGGCGCGGTGGTGGGGGATCCGGTGAAGCTCGGGCGCACCACGTTCACGGTGGTCGGCGCGCTCCAGCGGCTGCCCGGAGAGTCGTCGGCGGTCTCCGCGACCGTCGCGCCGCGCGCGCTGATCCCGTGGTCGGAACTAGAAGGCACGGGCCTCGCCGAACGTTCCGTGCTCTTCCGTCACCGCACCTTCGTGCGGCTGCCCGCGGGGATCGATCCGGCGGCGGTCGAGCGTGACATGCGGCGACGTTTCATCGGCGAGGGCCTGGGCTTCGACACCGTGGCGGAGCGCAAGCGCAACCTCGGGCGGGTGCTGGAGAACATCGAGGCGTTCCTCGGACTGGTCGGCTTCGTGGCGCTTTTTCTCGGGGCGATCGGCGTCGCGAGCGCGGTCCACGTGTATATCCGCCAGAAGGTGCCGACCGTCGCCGTGCTGCGTTGCCTCGGCGCGACGGCGCGGCAGGCCTTCGGGGTGTACCTGGTGCAGGGGATGGCGTTGGGATTGGTCGGGGCCGCGCTCGGCGCGACCCTCGGTGTGCTGGTGCAGCTGGCCCTGCCGGGGTTGCTGCGCGATGTGCTGCCCATCGACGTCACGTTTTTCATCGCGTGGCCGGCGGTGGCCTGGGGCGTGGGGGCGGGCCTGGTCATCTCGTTGCTGTTCACGCTGCTGCCCCTCCTCGCGGTGCGGGATGTGTCGCCCCTCGTCGCGCTGCGCTCGGCCTTCGCCGAGCGCGCGGGCGCGGCCACGGACCCTTGGCGCATCGCGATCCTTGGTTTCATCGTGCTCGCCGTGGCTGGCTTCGCCGTCTGGCAGACGGGGCGGCTGCGGGAGGGGCTGGCGTTCACCGCAGCGCTCGCGGCCGGCTTTGGCGTGCTGGCCGGTCTCGCTCAGCTGACCGCATGGGTCGCCCGGCGGTGGTTCCCGCGGCGCGCGCCCTACGTCGTCCGCCAAGGCGTCGCCAACCTCCACCGGCCGCAGAACCGGACTGTGCTGCTGCTGCTTTCGCTCGGGTTGGGGACGTTCCTCATGCTGACGCTCTTCCTCACGCGGACGACGCTGCTGCGCGAGATTCAGGTCTCCGGCGGCGCCGGGCGCGCGAACCTCCTTTTCTTCGACATCCAGGACGACCAGATCGAGGGTCTGCGGCGCACGGCGGCCGGGGCGGGCGCGCCGGTCACCGTTCACGCGCCGATCGTCACCATGAAGATTGCTTCGGTGCGGGGTAAGCCCGTCGAGGAACTGATCCGGGAGAACGCGGGCCGGCGTCCTCCGTCGCAGACCCCGGAGTCCGGTGCCGGCGCGCCGAACGAGGCGGTCGGGGGGGGGCGGGGCGAGCGCAAGGGCGGTCCGCCCCGGGGTGGCGGCGCTGCCGCCTGGACCCTGCGCCGCGAGTACCGCTCCACCTACCGGCCGGCGTTGGAGGGCTCGGAGCGCCTCGTGGCGGGCGTGTTCACGGGTCGGGTCGCGCCGGGGGAGGCGATCGTGCCGGTTTCGCTCGAGGAAGGGCTCTTCCGGGAGATGGGCCTGAAGATCGGCGATGAGATCGAGTGGGATGTGCAGGGCGTGCCGATCCGGACGCAGGTCGGTAGCGTGCGCGCGGTCGAGTGGCGGCGGATCGAGCCGAACTTCTTCGTGGTTTTCCCGGAGGGTGTGCTCGAGCCGGCGCCGAAGTTCCATGTCGCCGCGATGCGCGCGACTGATCCGGACCACTCGGCGCGCGTCCAGCGCGCGGTCGTCGCGGCCTATCCCAACGTGACCGCGATCGACCTTGCGCTCGTGCTGCGGACGGTCGACGAGATCTTCGGCAAGGTGGCCTTTGCGATCGAGTTCATGGCGGCCTTCACGGTCCTGACCGGCGTGATCGTGCTGGCGGGCGCGATCCTCACGGGTCGCTACCAGCGCATCCGCGAGACGGTGCTCCTCCGCACGCTCGGGGCCACCCGGCGGCAGTTGATCGGCATCCAACTCGTCGAGTATTCCATCCTCGGTGTGCTGGCGGCGGTGGTGGGCGGCGGGCTGGCCGTCGCCGGCAACACCCTGCTGGCGCGTTTCATCTTCAAGATCGAACCGGGCTTGTCGTGGACCGTGCTGGCCGCCGGCGTCCTTTCCGTGTGCGCGGTCACGGTCGTGACCGGATTCCTCACCAACCGCGGCATCACCCGGCATCCGCCGCTCGAGGTGTTGCGGCAGGAGACCTGAGCCGGCGTCCGCGGGTTGCCGGCCCGGCCGGTTGAAGGTTTGACGGCGCGTTCCCTGGGCCGATGCTGCCGTCGCCCTCGGGCGCAGCATGCCGGACCTCAAACATCTCTTCGCGAACAACCAGACGTGGGCCGAGTCCGTCCGGCGCGACCGCCCCGGATTCTTCGAGGAACTCTCGCGGCAGCAATCGCCCGCTTATCTCTGGATCGGCTGCGCCGATAGCCGCGTGCCGGCGAACGAGATCGTCGGCCTACTGCCCGGTGAATTGTTCGTCCACCGCAACATCGCCAATGTGGTGGTGCACACCGATCTCAACTGCCTTTCGGTGATGCAATTCGCGGTCGAGGTGCTGCGGGTGCGGCACATCATCGTCTGCGGGCACTACGGCTGCTCCGGCGTGAACGCCGCGCTGCACCGCGACCGGGTGGGACTGGCCGACAACTGGCTCCAGCACGTGCAGGATGTCCGGGAAAAGCACCATCCGCGTCTCGAGTGCGTGCGGAGCGACGGGGCGGCGCGGTGCGACCGGCTCTGCGAGCTCAATGTGATCGAGCAGGTCGCCAACGTCTGTCGCACCACGATCGTGCGCGACGCGTGGCTGCGCTCCCAGGAGCTCACCGTGCATGGGTGGATCTACGGCCTGAAGGACGGCCGCCTGCGCGACCTGAGCTGCTCCGCGACCAGCCCCGAGACTGCCGCGGCCAATTACCGCGCCGCGCTCGAGCAGCTCGGCTGAACGTTTGCCGGCGGAAGCCCCGCCCCGGTCTCGGTCCTATCCGGCAGGCAGGATACCCCAATCTTCGGTCGGACTTATATCGCCGTTTACAAGCGGGCGGTCTTTCCTTCCCTAGGAATCATCCGGGCTCGTTCCCTTCCCTCCAGAATTTCATGCCTTTCCTCCCGCGTCCCCTTCTTCTCCGGGTCCTTGCCGCCTCCCTGCCCGTCGCGTTTCTGACCGCCGCGGAAAACCCCGCCCCGCCGCCGCAACCCGCCGGGGCGCCGTCGGCATCCCCGGCCCGGCCGAGGGAGGAAATGGTGAACCAGCTGATGCTGCCCGACGCCGACATCGACACGATGCTCACCGCGCTCGAGCAACTCACCGGCCGGATGATCATCCGGCCACAGCAGCTCACCACCGCGACCTACAACCTGAAGATCAAATCCCCCGTCACCAAGGCCGAGGCCATCGTGGCGATCGAGACCTCGCTCGCCCTGAACGGGATCGGCCTTTCTCCCCTCGGGGACAAATACCTCAAGGTGATCAATCTCCAGGTGGTGAAGCAGGAGGCCCCGGAGCTGATCACCGGCTCGGCGTTCTCGCAGCCCGCCACCGGCAAGCCCGCCGCGAAGATCTTCCAATTGGAATTCGCCCGCGCGCAGGAGGTGCAGGCGCAGATCGCCGGGTCGCTCAATCCCCTCTACGGCGGCGCGGTCGTCCTGCAGAACGCCAACGCCCTGCTCATCACCGACAGCATCAGCAACCTCCAGCGGGCGGAGCTCCTCCTTCAGACCATCGACAAGCCCTTCACCTCGGGTACCAAGCCCAAGTTTTACCAGCTGCGTGACGCCAAGGCCAGCGACCTGGTCAACAAGCTCCGCGGTATCATCACCGGCCCGCTGCAGCAGCAGATGGGCACGGCGACCAGCTACAGCGCCGACGACCGCACCAACCAGATCATCCTCATCACCGACCCGCGCCAGCACGCGTTCTTCGACGACCTGATCGAGCGCCTGGATCGCAAGGCCGACCCCAACACCCGCACCGAGGTGATCTACCTGAAGCACGCCAAGGCGACCGACGTGGTCAACGTGCTCAGCAAGATCATCTCCGGCACCACCACCGCCCTCCAGCGGCAGGGTTCCGCCTCCGTGCGCCCGGGCCAGACGCCGACGCCCGCCACCCCGGCCGCCCCCGCCGCCCCGACCGTGGTCTCCGCCACCAACGCCGCCAACGCCGAGGGCGCGAATGAGTTCAGCGCCCTCATGACCGTGGTGAACGACGACCGCAGCAACGCCGTCGTCGTCTTCGGCACCGCCGACGACATCCGCCTAGTTCGCGCGCTCATCGACAAGCTCGACATCGTGCTGCCGCAGGTGCGCATCGAGGTCGTGATCGCCGAGGTCACGCTCGACGACCAGAGCGCCTCCGGCATCAGCGCCCTCGGCCTGAAGGTTGATGGCGACAAGCTTATCGGATTCTCCGGATCGACGGTCGGAGCCAGTGTTTCCAACGGTACGATCAAGCGGCCGGGCGCCACCGGCCCGCTGGACCTCGCGGCCGAGATCTCGATCAACACCACCCCGCGCAAGCGGCAGAACTCCATCACCACCGTCCCGACGGTCGTCACTAGCCACGGCAAACAGGCCAAGTTCTTCAACGGTGAGACCCGCCCGGTCGTCACCGGCACCATCCAGTCCGCAGCCGGGGTCAGCACCGGCCTCGCCTCGAGTTCGACCGTCACCCAGCAGCAGATCGGCACCACGCTCACGGTGACGCCGTTCATCGGCGTGGATGGCGCCGTGCAACTCGACATGGTGCAGGCCGTCGAGGACGTGACGGGCGAGGTCCTCGTCGACCAGAACAAGCAGTACGTCATCGGCCGCCGTGAATCCACGAACTATGTCTCCGCCAAGTCCGGCGATATCATCGTGATCGGCGGCTTCCGGAAGAACTCCAAGCTCAGCAGTTCCAGCCGCTTTGGTCCGATCCCGATCATCGGGGATCTCCTCGGATCCCGCTCCAAGGGTGACACCGCGAGCGAGCTCGTGTTTTTCGTCCGTCCGGTCGTGCTCGCCAACAACCCGGTGGTGGACAACGCCGAGGCTTTGCGCCGCATCGATGCGTGGCCGTCGCGCGACCAGGTGAAACAGGAGATCGATCCGCGTTTCGTCCCGCCGAAGAAGTCCATCCTCGAGAAAATCCTGCCGTGAGCGCGGCCGTTGATCCGGAGGTCCTGCCGCCGGCGCTCGCGGGGACCCTGTCCGAGGAGCAGCGCCAGAAGGTGCTCGAGTCGCCGCGCGAGAAGCGGCTGGAAGCGCTCGCCGCCTGCCTCAGCCGGCCGGAGCCCGAGGTGCTCGCGCATCTCGCCCAGGCCGCGGGCCTGGACGTCGCCAGCAATCTCGAGACCGATCCGGGGGCACGCGGTCTGCTGCCGCCGCGTCTGGTGCATGAGTACCAGATCATCCCGATCCGCCACGGGGAGTCGCCGGAGCAGGGCGAGCCCACCCCCTCCACGCCGCTGCACATCGCTACCGCGTGGCTGCCGGATGCCCTGATGGCGGACTGGATCCGCACTTTCACCGCGCGCCCGCTCGCCTGGCATCTCGCGGTGCCCGAGCGCGTTCACCAGCTTATCATCGAGAACTTTGGCGTCGGTTCGGGTTCCCTCGACGACAGCGACGAGTCCTACGTCGCGCCCGAGGCGCAAAAGGAGTCGGAGGAGGTGGTCGACGAGGACGCCGCGGTGGTGCGCTTCGTGACCGACGTGATCTCGCAGGCGATCAACGACCAGGCGACGGACATCCATTTCGAGCCGCAGGAGGGCCAGCTGCGGATCCGTTACCGCGTCGACGGCCTGCTCGTGCCGGTACCGGTGCCCGAGAACCTGCTGCGCTTTCAGGATGCCATCATCTCGCGCCTCAAGATCATGGCTCGGATGAACATCTCCGAGAAGCGTCTGCCGCAGGACGGGCGCATCAATTTCCGCGCCGGGGGCGTGGTGCTCGACATCCGCGTCTCGACCGTCCCCACGATCTACGCCGAGTCGATTTCGCTACGCCTGCTCAATCAGAAGAAGGAGGCGTACACGATGGATCGCCTCGGGATGAGCGCGGAGGAGCAGGGGCAGATCACCGGCATCCTCGACTACCCGCACGGCATCATCCTGGTCACCGGACCGACCGGCTCGGGCAAGAGCACCTCGCTCAACGCCTTCCTGCGGAAGATAAATTCCACCGACCTTCGCATCATCACGATCGAGGACCCGATCGAATACGAGGTGCCCGGCGTGAACCAGATGCAGGTGCGGCCCGAGATCGGTCTGACGTTCGCCGACGCGCTGCGCCATGTGCTGCGGCAGGACCCCGACGTGATCATGGTCGGCGAAATTCGCGACAAGGACACCGCCGAGATCGCCATCCGCGCCTCGCTCACGGGCCATCTCGTCTTCTCGACGCTCCACACCAATGACGCGCCGGGTGCGATCACGCGTCTGGTCGACATGGGCATCGAGCCCTTCCTGGTGGCTTCCGCGATCGAGCTCGTGATCGCGCAGCGTCTGGTGCGCCGGCTCTGCACGGATTGTTCGCGGCCGGTCTCGATCCCGCGCGTGAAGCTGCAGGAGAACCTCGCGATCCTCGGCTGCGATCCGGCCGAGGCCGGGGCCTCCGCCAATCTCCGCGAGCCGGTCGGTTGCGACCGCTGCCGCGGGACCGGCTACCGCGGCCGCATCGGCATCTTCGAGATCTTCCGCCTCAACGAGGAGATGCACCAGCTGGTGCTCAAGCGCGAGAGCACGCGCACGCTCGCCGATTGCGCGCGCCGGAACGGGATGCGCACGCTGGGGCAGAGTGGGTGGGAAAAGGTCCGCGCGGGCTTCACCACGTTCGACGAGGTGCTGCGCGTGATCACGATCACGGAGAAGTGATGCCGCGGTTCGCCTACAGCGCCCGCGATGCCGCCGGGAATCCGGTCTCGGCCGAGTTGGAGGCGCCCGGCCGCAAGGATGTGCTCCGCATCCTGGCCGCGCGCGGGCTGCGGGTCTCCTCGGTCACCGAACTCACCGGTCCGGCGCCGGCCCGGACCGCGGCGCGGTCCGGTGCGGGCAAGCCGGCCGCCCGTTCCACCGCGGTGCCCGCGGCCGCTCCCCGCCCGGCCCGCGGGGCGCTTTCACGGCGCGAGTGCCTGCCCTTCCTCGAGGCGCTCCACGATCTCGCCACCAGTGGGCTTTCCGCCGGCGAGGCCGTGCGGCTGCTTTCGGTCCGCATCAAGGAGCCGCGGCTGCGCGCCCTTTCCGCCGGCATCTGGGAACGCATCAGCGAGGGCGCCCCGTTGTCGCGCGCCATGGCCGCGTTTCCCGCGGTGTTCGAGACTTCGGTCACCAACCTCATCCAGGCCGGCGAGGCCACCGGTTCGCTCAACGACACGCTGGCGCGGCTCATTTCCCATCTGACCGAGCAGCGCGAACTGCGCCGCCAGCTGGTCGCGGCGCTGGCCTACCCGGTGTTCATGGTCGCGGTCGCCTTCGGCGTGATCATTTTCTTCCTGGTCTTCCTGCTGCCGCGCCTGAAGACGCTGCTCACCTCGCTGGGGGGCAAGATGCCGTTCTCCACCCAGCTGCTCATCAGCTTCTCGGAGTTCGCCCTCAGTTTCTGGGGACTCGCCCTGATCGTGGCCGCGTTCGTGGGCTTCAGCTCTTTCGTCGGCTGGCGCCAGACGGCCGCGGGCCGAATCGCCACCGACGCGTGGCTGCTTCGCGTGCCGCTCGTCGGACCGTTCATCGTCTCCCAGACCGTGCTCGCCTTCGCGCAGACCCTCTCGGTGCTGCTCGAGAACGGCATCACCGCCGCGGAGGCGCTGCGGATGACGGAGAAGCAGATCGACAACACCGTGCACCGCGAAGCGTTCAATGTCGCCACCGCCCGCGTGCTCGAGGGTGAGGCGCTCTCCGTCGCGCTCGGGCGCACCGGTTGCTTCCCGGATCTGGTGCTCGACCGCCTTTCGGTGGGCGAGAACACCGGCAACGTCGTCCCCAGCCTCAAACAAATCGCCGCCGCCTACCAGCGGCAGATTTCCGCGCAACTGAACCTCTTCACCAAGGTCATCGCGAGCGGCGTCCTCATGGGCGTCTTCTTCTTCGTGGGCTTCATCGCCTTCGCGATCGTCAGCGCCGTGTTCCAGGTCAGCGCCAGCTTCCGCGTGGGCGGCTGAGGGCTGAGGGACGAGGGACTAAAGGACTGAGGGACGAAGGGACCGGATAGCGATTGGGTGGCGGTTCGGTGCAGCCGGGGTTGCTGCCCCGGAGATTGAAAAGGCGCTTTCGGCTGGGGTGCGCCGCGGGGATTCGGCCGAGCTCGATCCGTTCAACCATAGATCGCGCGGCGAGGCTTCGCGGCGACCGGAGTAACGTTGAGGCTACGTCGCGATGGGAGAGAGATGGTGACCCTGCTTCGCCCGGCCTACGCAGGGCAGGAAACGAGAGGGGGTGAGGGGTAATTGGCGGAAGGAGTTTCCGACGATCCGAGGGTGGCCCGCCTGAGGCGGGTAAACACTCTCGGTTACATCGCACGCGTTTCTTAACGAAATTCGATTCGGCATTTCCGGACAAAAGGCATCCCGTGTAGCCGAGGCCGCTCGCCGCGGACCATTCCGCTTGTGTGACGACCAAAGGCTGTTCCGAACGCAGCGAACTCGAACCCGCCCGTTCAGCCGCCGACGACTTTCCCGATGAACTTACGGGCGCGGCGCGCCTCGTTGACGAGGAACGCGCGGTCTCCGCGGGCGAGGCACTCGATGAGGAGTGGTCCGGAGGTGAATCCGCCCATGCGCAGTCGCGCGAGCACCCGCGGAAAGTCGACGCGACCTTCGCCCGGGGTGACGTCGACCGTTTTCGGCGGGAGAAAATCCTTCATGCTCATCGCGACGACGAGGCCGTCGACGGAAGCGGCATCGTCGACCGGGTCGAGCTGGCCGTCGCTGTAATAGAAGATGTTGCCCGGGTCGTACCAGATGCGGAGGGCCGGGTGGTTGACCTGCTCGACGAGTTTCCGGCACTGGGCGCCCGTCGAGTTGGTGCCACCGTGGGGTTTCACGGTGAGCGTCACGCCGGCCGCGGTCGCGGCGGGACAGCAGACGCCCACAGTTTCGTAATAGGGACCGATGAGCTCGGGACGGGTCGTGCCGCCGAGGATGATCCGGGGGCAGGCGCAGCGGGCGGCGTGGTCGATGATCCGCCGGAGACGGCCGGCGGAGGCGGCCGCGTCACCCCGGACGAGGAACTCCCCCGCGTACAGGGCGGAGATGGAAAGCGAGCGCGAGCGGGCGTGAGCGGCGACGGCGCCGATGCGGGCCGGCGTGGCTTCGGCGGTGACGATGATCCCGCCCTTGGCGCTCATCAGCCCGGCGACGGAAAACCCCGCCTCGGCGATCGCGTCGAGCGCTCCCTCCGGCTCGAGATCGGCCCACGGACGCGTGAAGCAGCCGACGGCGAATCCCGGCGGCGGGGCGGCACGACTTGATACGGCCAGCGCGAGCGGCGCGGCGGCCGCGCGGACGAGGAAGGCGCGCCGGCCGAGGCGGGCGGTGACGGGCTCAGGGCAGTTCATAGATCTCGACCAGCGCCACGCCGGTGGTGGCGCGCACGCCGCTGATCTGGGCGGTGTACGTGCCGGGGGCGAGGAAGACGACCAGCGCGGCGTCGAGGGAGCGGGCGGTGAGGTTGAAGGCTCCCACGGTGCCGAAGATGGCGGCGTCCGCCGCGAGCCAGTTGTCGTTCTCCGCGATCTTGGTCGATCCGCTGAGGACCTCGAGTTTCGGGTCGGCGAGCACGCCGCCGACGCCGAATGCGCCGAGCGTGGGGCCGACCGCGCGGATCAGCAGGCGCACCGGCGTGGTGCCGCCGATGGCGAAGCCCGCGATGAGGATGTTGTCGCCCTCTCCGACCTGGGTGCGGGCGGATACGTTAACGAGCCGCGGGGCGGTGCGGTTGAAGGTGCCGCTGGAGGCGTCGTAGATCTCCGCCAGCGCCACGCCGGTGGCGCCGCCCTTGCCGAGGATCTGCACCGAGTAGCTGCCGTTCGCGAGGGCCGGGTTGTAGATCGCGGAGTCCTTCGGCGGCGTGCCGAGAAAATCGAAAGCTCCGACCGAGCTGAAATTGAAACCGCCACCCC
>Ga0192647_100952_pt1 | contig 19544 bp, 15 predicted proteins | sample LauGreFa1BDMLBSN_2_FD_133046 | JGI IMG/M metagenome (GOLD analysis project Ga0192647, IMG submission 133046) | Freshwater lake microbial communities from Lake Michigan, USA - Fa13.BD.MLB.SN - reassembly | ecosystem: Environmental > Aquatic > Freshwater > Lake | place: Lake Michigan, USA...
GGATCACAAGACAACTCAACTACATTAAGAGACAGATCAAATCTCATAGGCAGCAACCTTCCCGATAGCAACGATCACTATATTCTCTTGGGTGGTGATGGATGCCAGGTCGGTCTCACTAAAAAGAATGCACAAAATCAACAGTACCTCTTCTGTGCAGCACAACTTGGACAGTTCTACAGAATGAGGTTGTTCAATCTCAACACATCAAGTGGTATATATACCAAAATCAAACCCAATAACACAGGCGAAGGAATTTTTGTTACCTATTTCCATTTGGACCCAGACAATACAGATTATCTCTACTATGCAGTAGATGATACAATATTTAGAACGAATAGTTCAGCCACTGTCTCTTCTGATAATTGGACCTTGATGACAGGTGTTGCACCTTCGGTATCTGGGGATATTTATTCGCTTGAAACAACCAGGGGACCCTATTCTACCAACAGCCATCTATTCATTGGAACAAGTGCTGGAAAAATATATAGACTCAAAGATCCACAAGGATCAGAAACTGCAGCACCTGTTGACATATCCCCCAACTCCATGTCTGCCTGTGCCAACGGCGTCTGTCCGCTTGTAAGAGATATAGCAGTGAATCCAAGAAATCAAGATACTGCCATTGCTGTCGTATCCAATTATGGGGCCAATAGCATTTTCTGGACCGGCAACGCAACGGCACCATCTCCGACTTGGGAATTGATTGAGGGCAACCTTGATATTCCATCAGTAAGAGCTTGCGAGATCATTGTAAAAACTACAGGTGTTGAATATTATGTGGGCACATCCATCGGATTGTTCAGTACCACCAAAATCAACGGATCAAGTACAGTATGGAGCAGAGAGGTTGGAGCATCTGGTAAACCTTCCGAAATGCTGAATACAGCAGTCGTAAATTCCATTGCCAGCAGATGGTCAGACAACACAATGGTTGTAGGAACCCATGGAAATGGAATGTTCACTGCCACAATCGGCAATCCCATTCCAGCATCCTCACTGAACAACAACAATCCAACTACTGCAGTCTTTAATCCCATCAGAAATGATGCATTCTTCATCAACAATGTATATCCCACCATCACCAATCAGACAGTGAATTACAAGGTTGGAAATATTTTTGGTGTAAAAAAGATAATGATTCAAGTAACAAATCTTTCAGGTGCAGTGGTGATGAAAAAAGAAACAGGTTATGAAAATGGATTCCTGAATCTTGGCAACCTGCCATCAGGAACTTATGTGCTGACCATCACCAGTGCGGACCGAAAATATCAGACGGCAAAAAAGATCATCAAACAATAAAATAAAACCCGGCAAATGCCGGGTTTTATTTTTTAAGCCATTTTTTGTTTGATGAATGCTGCCAATCCTGCAATAGGTATTCTTTCCTGCTGCATCGTGTCTCTGTAACGAATGGTAACCGTATTGTCTTCTTTTGATTGATGATCAACCGTTACACAAAATGGTGTGCCCAGGGCATCCATTCTTCTGTATCGCTTGCCAATGGTATCTTTTTCTTCGTAGAAACAGTAGAACTCTTCTCTGCAAGATGACATGATTTCTTTTGCAATTTCAGGGAGCCCCTCTTTTTTAAGGAGAGGAAGTACAGCTAATTTAATTGGTGCAACTTTTGCCGGTATTTTCAAAACCACCCTGCTGTCCTCGGTACCATCTTCTTTCTGCCACTTCTCTTCTTGGTATGCATGACAAAGGGTTAGTAAAAACATGCGATCCAATCCGATAGATGTTTCAATCACATATGGTATATAGTGTTGATTGATCTCTGTATCAAAATATTGTAATTTTTTTCCGCTGAACTGCTGATGGTTTTTCAAATCAAAATCAGTTCTGCTATGAATCCCTTCCACCTCTTTCCAACCGATGGGAAAAGCATATTCAATATCCACCGCTGCGTCTGCATAGTGAGCAAGTTTAACATGGTCGTGAAAGCGGTAACTGGAGGATGGAATACCGAATGATTCATGCCACTTCATTCTTTCTTCTTTCCAATAGGCATACCATTCCTTTTGGGTACCAGGACGAATAAAAAACTGCATTTCCATTTGTTCAAACTCCCTCATTCGGAAAATGAATTGTCTGGCAACAATTTCATTTCTGAATGCTTTTCCAACTTGCGCAATTCCAAATGGAATTTTCATACGTGCTGTTTTCTGCACGTTGAGAAAATTGACAAAAATACCCTGTGCCGTTTCAGGTCTCAAATAAACTTCACTTGCTTCATCGGATACGGATCCCAGTTGGGTTGAGAACATCAAATTGAACTGGCGCACATCCGTCCAGTTGTTGGTACCACTGACGCTGCACTTGATATTGTTCTTTTCAATGAGCTGTTTCAGTCCAGAAAAATCATTGGATGCGAGCAATCCATCCATATCAGACAACAACTGTTCAGCTTCTTGTTGCTTGCCAGCTTTTGCCCATTCATCTGCAGCTGCTTCCAACAAATGATCAACCCTGTATCTTTTCTTGGAATCTTTGTTATCAATCATCGGATCACTGAAATTATCCACGTGTCCAGATGCTTTCCATGTAGTAGGATGCATGAAAATAGCCGCATCAATTCCAACAATGTTGTCGTGCATACGTGTCATGGCATTCCACCATGACTCACGGATATTTTTTTTCAATTCACTCCCCCAGGGCCCATAATCATAAACAGCACTGAGTCCGTCGTAAATCTCGCTCGATTGAAACACAAATCCATATTCTTTTGCATGAGATATGATTGCCTGAAATTTATTTTGATCATTGATTACCATAGGGCGCAAAGTTAAGCATTAGCCTTTTAGTTTATCGTTTTGAAGATGCCGGGTGGCATCGCGTGCATTCTTCTTTTCAAAATTTTTCTTCAGGGCATCCTCCAAATCAATACCGGTCTGATTGGCAAGACAGATCAGCACCCACATTATATCTGCCATTTCATCTGCCAAACGATCGGCAGTTTCGTCTTTTTTGAATGACTGATCACCATATTTTCTGGCCATGATTCTTGCAAGCTCCCCCACCTCTTCGGTTAAGATTGCCATATTGGTCAGTTCACTGAAATACCTGACACCGACAGTCTTGATCCATTCATCTACCTTTTGTTGTGCTTCATGAATTGTCATTATTCTTTATTTTTTGTGTCCATTGTAATGGTTACGGGTCCGTCGTTCAACAAACTGACTTTCATGTCGGCCCCAAAAATGCCAGCCTCCACAAGTTTCCCAAGGTCTTCACTCAGTCTTTTTTTTAATGCCTCATACAAGGGTACAGCGTGGTCTGGCTTTGATGCCCGGATATAGGAGGGCCGATTCCCTTTTTTGGTTGAAGCATGCAGGGTAAATTGACTGATGATTAAAATTTCGCCGTTGATATCCTTCACAGATAAATTCATCACTCCTGCCTCGTCATTGAAAATTCGCAGGTTGATGATTTTGCCTGTAAGCCATTCAACATCTTCCAACTGGTCTGTATCCTCTATTCCTACCAATACCAACAACCCAGTCCCGATAGAACCCACCACGGCTTCATTGACGACCACCTGTGCATGAGCAACACGCTGAATGACTACCCGCATGAAAAGTATTTTACAGATGAAGTTATCAAATTGCCTTGATACATGCGGTTATTGCATGAAGCCAATGATGATTCATTCAATGGTCTTACATTTGACAAAAGTTCAACCCTTTGTCTGGCATCAAACAACTTGCAAATCAAACTGCCTGGTACGGCCTGAGCAATATCATTGGAAGGTTTATCAATTATTTGCTGACGCCTCTGCTGACCAGTATTTATGCCCCCGCTGCTTTTGGAGATATTTCTTTGCTTTTTGCAATTGCAGCTTTTCTCAATATCATTTATACCTACGGAATGGAAACATCCTATTTCCGTTTCACCCAGCTGGAAGATGAAAAAAAAGTCTTCAACAACGCATTTTCAAGCCTGCTGCTCACTACCGTGCTGTTTTCAGCAATGCTGATTCTACCGGCTTCCTCCATCGCTGCATACCTGCAATTAAATGGCCATGAAGAGTATATTGTATTTGTTGTAGGAATTGTTGCACTGGACACCCTTGCCGTTTTACCCTTTTCAAAACTCAGACATGAAGGAAGACCCAAGAAATTTGCTTTGATCAAAATTGCTAATATTCTGATCAATGTCCTGTTGGTTGTTTTTTTTCTACAAATCTGCAAGCCTGCATTTGAAAATGGCGAAAAAAACATTTGGGCAACCTGTTACAGTTCTTCTATAGGAATTGGATATGTTTTTGTTGCACAATTGATTGCCAGCGGCATTACTATTTTATTATTATACAAAGAACTTACAACATTTCGATTTACAATAGACACACGACTCTTCAAAGATATATTCATTTATTCCAGTCCACTGATTATTGTAGGATTTGGAGGGATGATCAACGAAACCATCGATCGGTTGATGATTGTGCAAAGATTTGAAGGAACGGTTGAAGCAGCAAAAGCCGCCAACGGTATATACAGCGCCAACAATAAACTGGCCATATTGATTGTAATATTCATCCAGACTTTTAGAATGGGTGCAGAGCCCTTCTTTTTTAAAACCTCTTCCAAAGAAGACGCCAAAATCACTTATGCAAGGGTTATGAATTTTTTTGTAATCGCTTGCTGCTGCTGCTTCCTGGCAGTTGTGCTCTTCCTAGATGTTTGGAAATATTTCATGGGCGTACATAAAAATCCTTCTTACGCAGAGGGACTCTTCATTGTCCCCGTATTGATGGTCTCTAAAATTTTTTTAGGCATCTACTACAATCTTTCTATCTGGTACAAGCTCACCAATAAAAATATGATGGGTGCCATCATAACAATCATCGGTGCTGCCATCACTATTGTTGTAAACTATTTATTTATTCCAACCATGGGATATGCTGCATCAGCCATGGCAAACCTCGCCTGTTATGGAATGATGATGATCATCAGTTTATGGTTGGGAAACAAATATTACCCGGTTCCATACCAATGGGGAAAAAGTCTCGGCTATCTATTCCTTGCCTATATTTTCTACCTGCTGCATGATACGTTGAAAAACCAATCCATTGATCTGATGGTTGTTCATATGACAGGGGTTGGACTGCTCTTCTTGTTCATTGCCATCATTCTCTTTGCAGAAAAAGCAGAATTCAAGAGGATTCCCTACTTAAGAAAAATCTACTCCGGGAAATCTTAATTATGCACTGATGTATGGATTGTGTTTCTTCTCATGACCGATCGTGGTTGGAATTCCATGTCCAGGATAAACCATCGTTTCATCCGGCAATGTATAAAGCTTGGTTCTGATACTATCAGCCAGAACATCCGGATTTCCGCCCGGCAAATCGGTCCTTCCAACACTTTCTCTGAACAAGACGTCCCCAGCAATCAATAGATCATCTTTTCTTGAATAAAAAGAAATACTTGCCGGTGAATGCCCTGGTGTAAACAGCACCTCCAATTGATCGTCTCCCAATTGAATTGGTGAAGATTCATCCAAAAAATGAAGCTTCCCCTGATAATTATCAAATGGCAGGTTCCACATCAACCCACTGGTTGGAGCCATTTCCAATACCTTCTGTTCTCCTTGGTGAATATGCAATTCAAGTCCGTAGTGCTCATGGATAAACTTGTTGCCAAAAACATGGTCCAAGTGACAATGTGTATTGACAAGAAGGGTGGGATTGAGTTGTTTGCTTTCGATGAAGCGGACGATAGAATCCCGCTCCTGATCACTGTAACAACCAGGGTCAACTATAACACATTGTAACTGGTCATTGAAAATCAAATACGTATTTTCCTGCAGTGGATTGAATTGAAAAATTTTAACGTTTAACATAGGGTTTATTTCTGGCCTAAATGTGTTATTTTGTATACCTGTGCGAAGGTACCCAATCATTTGAATTGAATCACCATGCGTCGATTGAGACTCTTTTTATCCCTGTTGTTTTTTTCATTTTTTATTGCCAATGCGCAGATAAGCAATGTTGAGTATGGAAGAAACAGGGTACAGTATAAAAAAATTAACTGGACCTACTACCAAACCAGGAATTTCAATAGCTACTATTACGAGGGAGGCAATCAATTGGCAAAATTTGTAGCTCAGGTTGCAGAAGAGGAACTGAATGATATCGAAGAGTTTGTTGAGTATGGATTGCAAAGAAGAGCTAACATTGTCATCTACAACAGTTTTACTGATTACAGGCAGTCAAACATTGGACTTGGTATTGACTGGCAAAACACAGGTGGAGTAACCAAGCTGGTTAACAATAAAATCATCCTTTACTACGATGGCAATTTAAATCACCTTAAAATCAGCATCCGACAGGGAATTGCAAAAGTACTGGTCGAGAACTTGCTGTTTGGAGATGACTTAGGTGAATTTGCCAGCAACCAGGCGCTGCTGGATCTCCCTAAATGGCTTACAGATGGATACATCTCTTACGTGGGTGAAGAATGGAGTCCTGCGATGGACGATAAACTGAAATCTGCTTTGCTTTCCGGCAAATACAAAACGTTTTATCAGTTTGCTTTCAGAGAACCGATTTTTGCTGGTCATGCATTTTGGAAGTTCATTGCAGAACAGTACAAAAAAGAGAGCGTAACTTATTTTCTCTATCTATCTAGGATTTACAAAAGTATCAACACTGCAAGCTTAAAGGTTACGAAGAAAAGATTCAAGGATCTGCTGAAAGAATTCATGGAGACAGCTTCTGATAAATACTTGTCCGACCTGAAAGGAAGAAGAAATCAACCCCGTGGCAATGTTGTAGCAATTGAGACGGTAAAACCCCGTCAGGATTTTTACCGTTTCCAGGCAAATCCCATTGCCAGAAACAACACCTATGCCATGGTGGAGTACAAGAAGGGTATTTACAAAGTTATTTTTGAAGACCTGTCAGAAAAAAGAAAGATTCTGCTCAAAGCAGGCATTCTCAATTATCAGGATGAGTTGAATCCACATTACCCGCTGCTTGCGTGGGACTCCAAAGGGTCTCGCCTGCTGGTGATCTACAATGAAGAGGGTAAGATAAAATTATTTGTTTACGATGCAGTAAGCAGGTTCAAGGCTGTGAAACAGGTTGTAGAGGATTTTCAGATCATTCAGGATGCAAAATTCATGCTCGACAACAATACACTGATATTGAGTGCAGTTAAAAACGGACAATCGGATATTTTCGTTTATAAAATTGCAGAGCAAACCGTTGAACAAATTACCAACGATGTATATGATGATCTGGATGCCTCTTTTGTGGCATTCCCTAATAAAACAGGCATCATCTTTTCATCCAATCGTCCCACAGCAAAAGCAGTCAAGGCAGATACTGCAATCGCATCGCGAAACAGCTTTAATATTTTTTTGGTAGACAATTGGACAAAAAGTGAATTCCGTCAAATCTCCCAACTCACCAATCAGAAATACGGACAAGCAAGATTTCCCCTCCAATACAACGTCAATCACTTTACGTTTGTAAGTGATGCCAATGGCATTGGCAACAGATATGCAGGTTTTTTCTCAACAAAGAAAGAAGGATTGGATACCATCTACAAAGTAGGTGATGAATATTTAAGAAACCCACCTCCCAAAGAACTCGATTCAACGCTAAAGGCCTTTAAAAAATCAGCGCCGGATTCAATTGGATTTATATCCATTTCAAATGACAGCACCTATGTATTTCCGCTGACAAATTACGAAAGCAGCTTGCAGGAAAGCAGAGGAGCTGGCGATAACAACCTGGTAAGTGAAGTAAGACAGGAAGGTGATATGAAATTCTTATACAAGCTCAAAGTAAATGATGCAGTCCTATTGAGAAGAAATGTCAATGCACGGCCCACAGCTTATATCAAAAAACTGATGGAAGAAGAGCGCAAACAACAAAACATCGTCCTGCAACAAAAAGCAACTCAAGAAAAAAAGACCGAAGACAACAAAAAAATATCTCTCTTCCAAACGGAATTTGCAGAAGAGGTTGCAAACAACGCAGTACAACCAATCGACGATGATGCCATCGCATCTACACGTGTAGACTTTCTCAAAAATGCAAAACAGTATGATTATAAATTGAAATTCGGTTCTGACTATGTGGTTTCAGGTTTCAATAACTCTGTACTGGTCAACCGCTTTCAACCTTTTGCAGGCGGTGCAGGTCCCATCTACCTTTCCAACGCAAATAATTTGAATGGAATTCTGAGGATGGGGATTTCAGATCTCATGGAAGATCAAAAGTTTATCGGTGGATTCAGACTTGCAACCAACTTGAAAGACAACGATTACCTCGCATCCTATCAAAATCTGAAAAGAAGATACGATTGGGGGCTCACCTATTATAGAAGCAATCAACAGTACTTCCCTATTTATCCTGCAACCGATATCAAATCAAGACTCGACAACAAATTGGCTTCAAATCTTTACCAGTTCAACATCAGTTACCCATTGAATGAGGTCAAAAGCATCAGAGCCATGGTTGGATATCGAACCGATCGGGTAACCATCCTTTCAGATGGCAACTATTATCCATCACTTACGATGTCAGATACTGTTTTAAAATATGCTTTGGTCAAACTTGAATATGTTCATGACAATACACTGAACCCTACATTGAATATTTGGAACGGACTACGATATAAAATATACGGCGATGTCAATACACGCATGGTCAGTGCAGACAAGTCAGGCAAATACATGATCAATCTTGGTACGGACCTTCGGTATTACTACCCCATTTATAGAAATTTTATATGGGCTTTCAGGACTGCAGCAGATTTTTCTTGGGGAACCCAAAAACTGATTTATTACCTCGGAGGTGTGGAAGGCTGGTTGAATCCCAAGTTCAATCAAAATATCCAACCAGATCCTGATATGGATTATGCATTTCAGACACTTGCTTTGAACTTGAGAGGACACAGACAAAATATTGCCAATGGAAACAACAATATTGTATTCAACTCAGAATTCAGGTTTCCTATTTTCACCACCCTGTTGAATCGTCCCATCAACAATGCATTCCTAAGAAACCTGCAATTGTTGCAATTTGTTGATCTGGGTACAGCCTGGAATGGAAAATTCGATAAAATCCAACGTCCCATCAATGTATACGGTGACGGTTCCAACGTGCAAGTCAATATCAAAACAGGTGGCATCGGTCCATTTGTCGGCGGCTACGGGTTTGGTGCCAGAAGTACCTTGCTGGGTTATTTTTTGAGGGTTGATGCAGGATGGCCCATGGGTACTTTATTCAGAGGCAGGCCTTATTGGTATTTTGCATTGGGGCTGGACTTCTAACATTTTCACGCTAGATTTTGTTGAAAGCAACAAATTACTTGTTCAATTTCACCTTGTACTTTATGCATGCGCAACTAGGTTCGCTTTGTGCGTTTGAAATTTAATTTTTGTAAAGAGATTCCATTTTTAAGGCTATTCTGTTTTTTCTTGATTGGTGTAATTGCTGATCGAGGATACAGTACACAATTTGATTTCATAGCAATCATTCACCTTGCATGCATACTACTTTTCATTTTGATAAACCTTTTGAAGGTTGAGTGGATGTGGAAATTCAAACTATTTCTGTCATTCGTTATTGCTATCTATATATCAACCTGGGGATGCATCTCTTCACAACTGAGATCGAATCTGAAGAAAAAAGCAATGCCGATTGACACTCCATATATCATCAAAATCCATGAAACAAAATCCAGCGGTCAAGCGCATCAGAAATGGACAGCGTCTATATATACAAGATGCAATACAAAATGGATTTTGAAAGGAAAAACATTCTTGTATATCAATAATAATATAAAAGATGAAATTTTCAAAAACGGTGATCTTTTCCTCAGTAATCAATACGTATCGCTGATTAAAAAAATGCATCACCCCGGCGAGTTTGATTTTGAGCAATACAGCAAAATCAACGGATTTTTTTACACGGTATCATTTGATAACGGGAATGCTTTTATCAAAATGGGTAATAATTTATCGCCACTTGAAAAAATCATACGCTCTATCAAAGAAAGCATACTCACACAATTGAGAAAATATATCCCAGATAAGAAGATACTGGGCATTGCAGAGGCTATGCTGATTGGCTTCAAGAATGACATTGATCCGACTTTGAATAAAATATATAACACTGCTGGTGTCAGTCACGTGATTGCCATATCAGGGATGCATTTGGGATTGATATATATGCTTATCAGCCAACTATTCAATTGGATTTTCAGAAAAAGAGCCCTGCAGCTCATTGCATTGTTCATCACACTTCCCATCTTATGGCTATTTGCATTTGTGACAGGAGCAAGTGCATCGGTAATAAGGAGTGTTATCATGTTCAGCTTCATCATCATCGGCAAAAACATATCAAAATCAAGCAGTGGGCTGAATGCATTGTTTGGAGCCGGATTTCTGATGATGGTGATTGATCCGGATACCATATACGATGTTGGATTTCAGCTCAGTTTTACGGCAGTGCTCTCCATCATGATTTTTTACGATGGCGTGAAAAAATGGGTATACACCAAAAATAAGTTGCTTCAAAAAGGATGGTCCCTTGTTGCAGCCTCCATCGCTGTTCAGATACTTACCATACCGTTATTGATTTATCATTTTCAAGTATATCCCACCTATTCCCTTTTGAATAATATGCTCATTGTACCCTTGTCGAGTATTGCGTTGATCGCAGAGGTACTGCTTTGCATCAATCCAATCAGTGCATTGAACGAAATAATTGTATCCAGGCTTATTATAACATGCATTGACTGGATGAATAGATATGCAGCGGTTATGAATAATCTACCGTTTTCTTCAATCTCATTCCCGGTGATGACTGTACAGATGATATTGCTGCATACGCTGGTTATTTTGGGAATCTTTTTCTTCTTGATACAAAAGAACAATCACATCCTGATAATGACACTTACTTGCTTATTGCTGAGTTGTTTGCTGTACTGGCAAGAACAATTCAAAATCAATTCGATTCATCGATTGGCCATATTGAATATGAGAAATGTTGGAACAATCATCCATCAACATGGCAAAAGTGCAGAAGTTTACATGTATGGAAAATGGAAAGCAAGTGCAAATACAAATATTCAAAGAGTACAAAATATCGCAAATCACCTTCATATTCACTCCATCCAGTTCAGACAATTGGATTTCCATCCCCTGGTTATTCAAAGCAACAGATTGAGCAAGGCTATCATCATGATGGGAAATGATTTGCGTGATACAGATGCCAGACAGGTGCTGATTAATAAAAATGAATGGATTGCAGATGGAAGCACCCAACTGTGGAAAATTAGGCGATGGCAAAAAGATCCACAAAACTTACATTTGCGTTTCCTACATACGGCAAGAACGGGTCCCATTTACCTTGATTGCAAGGACTACCACCATTTCTTCCGTGAAAAATAATTTTCATGCAAAAAAAAGTACGCGCTGCCCTGATTTCGGTTTTTTACAAAGATGGACTCGAACCGCTTGTCAAACTCTTGCACGCACAAGGCGTCGTAATATATTCAACCGGAGGCACCCAGCAATTCATTGAAAAACTGGGACTCGAATGTGTTCCTGTTGAATCAGTGACCGCATATCCATCTATACTTGGAGGAAGGGTTAAAACACTGCATCCCAAAATTTTTGGTGGCATTTTAGGCAGAAGAGCTGTCCAGCAGGATATACAGGAGATGAAAGAATTTGAGATTCCTGAAATTGACATGGTAGTGGTGGATCTTTATCCATTTGAAGAAACACTTGCGCAGACAAATGAAGAAAAATCAATCATTGAAAAGATTGACATTGGAGGTCCTTCTATGATCAGGGCAGCAGCAAAAAACTTCAGTGACCTTTTTGTCATTGCTTCAAAGTCCTCATACAACAGTGCAATTGAAATACTATCCAACCAAGATGGGCATACTACCCTGGAGCAGCGAAAGGCATTTGCAGCAAAAGCATTTGAAATCGTTGCGCACTATGATTTTGCCATATCAAATTATTTCAACGCCAACAATGGCGATGAATTTTTATTCGCAGCTGAGCATCCACATATTATGCGCTATGGAGAAAATCCACATCAAACGGGTATTTTCTATGGCCATTTATCCGCGTTGTTCAATCAATTGAATGGAAAAGAGCTTTCGTACAACAATTTGGTAGATCTGGATGCAGCAATGCATTTGATCAACGAATTTGAAGGTGAGAAAGAAGTCACTTTTGCCATCATCAAACACACCAATGTATGTGGCATTGCTACCAGAGGATCGGTTGCTGATGCATGGAAACATGCTTTGGCAGGTGATCCGGAAAGTGCTTTCGGTGGAGTGTTGGTCAGCAACCAGCCCATTGATGCCACAACAGCAAATTTGATCAACGAGATATTTTTTGAAGTACTGATTGCTCCCTCTTATCATGCAGATGCACTTGAAATGCTGAGAAGCAAAAAAAATAGGATTCTGCTGGAGCAAACGAGTCAGCTTAGAGAGAAAAAACAATTCAAGTCAATATTAAATGGTGTCCTCACCCAACAGCATGACCTGGGGAATTATTCCAATTGGGAGGAAGTGGGTGGAAGAGCCTCCACAGATAAAGAAAAGGAAGATTTGAAATTTGCAAACATAGTATGCAAGCATTTGAAATCGAATGCCATTGCACTGGTCAAAGACAGGCAGTTGATTGGCAAAGGATGCGGACAAACTTCCAGAATTGATTCACTGAGACAATCCATTGAAAAAGCTAAGCAGTTTAATTTTGATCTGCAAGGTGCAGTGTTGGCAAGTGATGCATTTTTCCCATTTGATGATTGTGTAAAAATGAGTCATGCTGAAAAAATTACCGCCTTCATTCAGCCTGGTGGTTCTATACGTGACAAAGACTCCATCGCATATTGCAAAGAAAACCAACTGGCCATGGTTATAACAGGCATGCGCCACTTCAGACACTGATGAACAAGAACCATCCTTCTTCTGAGCGAACCAAAGGACTCACAGCTGTTGCAATCGTTTCAATCCTATGGGGCACCACCTGGATGGCTTCGAAAGTTGGGGTAAAACATCTCCCCGCATTGCAGCTCTCTGGCCTGCGACACATTATTGGTGGAGGAATGTATGTGATATATTTTTCTGTATTTAAGAAAATGTATTTGAGGAAAGAACAATTTCCTAGAATATTGATGATGTCCATTATCATGTTTGTACTCAGCAATGGTTTAAGTGTGCTATCAGTCGTTTACATGCCAAGTGGCATCGCATCAATTATTGGAGCCATTGCACCCATCTGGGTCGTCATCATCAGTTACCTGTTTCAAAAGAACAATGCGATAGTAGCACAAACCGTTGTGGGTGTGATTGTGGGATTTGCGGGAGTAGTGATTTGCTTTTATGATTATTTCAATGAAATCAGAGAGGGAACATTTGCATTGGGAATTTTCTATGGATTGATATCCAGTATCACATGGGCAATTGGCGCATTGCTTACAGCCAAACAGGCCAAGGATACAGATCCTTACTTTTCGCTGGGCTGGCAAATGTTGCTCAGTGGAATCCTTTTGAATCTTATTTCCTACACAACAGGATCATTTGTAAGCATTGATCATCTTCCAGCTGAGGCCTGGTTTTCCATTGGATATTTGGTAATCATTGGCTCTGTCATCGCATTCGGGGCATATGTATTTGCCCTCAAAAGACTGCCAGCTGCATTGGTGACAGTTCATGCCTATATCAATCCCATTGTAGCCTTGATTATTGGAAGTGTATTGTTGGACGAACAGCTTACAAGAAATATTGCAATTGGAACCATTGCAACCTTACTGGGTGTTTTCCTGGTTAACAACAGTTTCAGAAAAACTACTGGCTAGCTTTCTGTTTTTCTCTCCAGAGTTGATTGAATGATTTTTCTGGAAAATCGAGGTCAGCTCGATGAGCAGTCCAACCCTTGAAAAGCTTATTAACCATCCAGTTTTTCATTTTCTTGTTTCCAGTATTCATCACCGGACGAAACAGCATTGCCTGTTGCCATACTGTCCAAGCCACTTTTTCCAATACGTCTCCTTTTACTTTCTTTACAGCTTCTCTTCTGTTTTCCAGTAGCAGTTCATGCAAATTGATTTTTACTGCACAGACTTCTGTACAATTTCCGCAGAGTGATGAAGCATGGCTGAGATGTTTCCACTCACCCATATCTTTCAAGTGTGGTGTGATGACGCTGCCAATGGGTCCACTGTAAGTTGTTTCATAACTATGTCCCCCGATATTTTTGTATACCGGACAAGCATTCAGGCAGGCACCACATCTGATGCAATAAAGACTCTCTCTTGAAACGGGATCCTGCAAAATGGAAGTGCGACCATTGTCGAGCAGTATCACATACATTTCATCCGGACCATTCTCTTCGGTTGACTGACGAGGTCCATTGATGATGGAATTGTAAACAGTAATCTGCTGACCCGTTCCAAAAGTGGAGAGCAAAGGCCAGAACAGGGCCAGGTCTTGCAGACTTGGAATCACTTTTTCGATTCCAGCTACAACAATATGTGTTTTGGGCCAGGAAGCACTCAAACGTGCGTTTCCCTCGTTTTCTGTGATGGCAATGCTACCGGTTTCAGAGATGATGAAATTTGCACCTGTCACTCCCACTTCAGCCTCAGCATACTTCTTTCTGAGCTTGTCTCTTGCAACTAGGGTAAGCTGCTCAGGAGTCAGGTCCAATGGCGTGTTCAAATGCTCGTGAAATACCCTTGCAACATCTTGTTTGCTTTTGTGCATCGCAGGTGTTACAATATGATAAGGCGGCTCGCCGTCAAGCTGCTGGATGTACTCACCCAAATCGGTCTCGATGCTTTCGATCTGATTTTTCTCCAAAAAATCATTGAGATGAATCTCCTCTGTAACCATGCTCTTGCTCTTCACAAGCGTTTTGCAATTTTTTTCTTTACAAATTTTTAAAATCGCCTCACATGCTTGTTCAGTATTTTCAGCCCAAATCACTTTTCCACCTCTTTTAAGAAAGTTAAATTCAAATTTTTCCAACTGCCGGTCAAGCGATTCGAGTGATTTCCACTTCAGATTTTTTGCTTTCTCTCGTGCAAAATCCAGATCAGTGAACTGTTTTTTTCCTACGGGAACAATTGCATTGTATTTTCCAATATTATAATTGATGGTATTGCGATGGTTGATATCGGCAGCTTTTGTAAAACTTTTTTCTTTGAATGAACTGATACGTGCTGACATCCCTTATTTATTTTTTAGATTTTTTGCGGAATAATAATCTGCTGCAATTTGAGTGAGCGTCTTGTAAAAAGAATGGCCAAATGCCCTGGTCAACGCATCCTTTAAAAAAACATAGACAGGCACTTTCAATTCTTTGCCAAGCTTGCAGGCCGGAGAACACATGTCTTTCCTTGGTTCATAATTCAGCATTTCATGACCTGTATATTTGCTCTTTGTTTTTTTGATGGGATAAAGGTGACATGAGATGGGTTTTTTCCATTTGATGTCTCCCCTGTTGTATGCTTCTTCAAAAACACATTTGATGATGCCTTTATTGTCTTTGAATCCGTATGCACAAATTTTTTCATTCACAGTTGGTGTTACCCAACCAAATTCTCTGTCATATCTGTATAGTCCATTTTTTTCCACTTCTCTCACACCCTCAGCAGTCATGGATGGCTTTACTTTTTCATATGCTTTCTTCACTTCATCCAATTCCTTGTCTGAAAGGGGTGCTCCCGCATCACCATCTTCACAACAGCCGCCTTTGCATTTGCTTAGATTACAAACAAATTCAGCTTCGATAATTTCATCGCTCATCAAAACATTGTCAATAACAATCAAGGGATCTTTTTTGCAAAAATAATGCTTATCAGGGGGGATCGTGAAAAATGTTCAATCCTAGAGGCTCATCATTTCTTTGAACCTTACAGCCTGGCGGCGTGACACCTCTACCTTTTCCCCACCCTTGATTTCCAGCAACAACCCACCATTAAAAAAGGGTTCTACAGCAGCAATCATTTTAAGGTTGACAATGTGCTTGCGGTTGGCCCTGAAAAATATCTTGGGATCCAGTCTCTCTTCCAGCGAATTGAGTGATTTCAGGATCAAGGGCTTGTTGTTACCGAAAAAAACCCTGGCATAATTCCCAACGGATTCAAAAAGTCTGATATCGGACAAAGTAACAAACCAGCATTTTTCTCCATCTTTTACAAAAACCTGGTCAGCAGATGACAGAATATGCTTGGCGTCGTGTTTTGATTCCCCAATGATGTTTTCCTTCCATTCAAGACCTTGCAGTTTTTGCATGGCATCTGTTAACCGATTCGGATCAATAGGCTTCAACAAATAATCCATGGCACTTACCTCGAATGCCTTGATCGCAAATTCATCGTGGGCAGTAGTGAATATTACAATCGGGAGCCTGTCAATTTCTTGCAGCATTTCAAACCCATTTTTTTCCGGCATTTGAATATCCAGAAAAACAACCTGCGGATCGAGCTGATGGATCAGGTCAATCCCTTCATTCGCATTGCTTGCCTCTGCCAATACTTCTATTTCGGGATGTTCCTGTAACATTTTTCTCAGCTCTGCTCTAGCGAGTCTTTCATCATCTATAATTATAGCTGTTTTTTTCATGTGGGCTTTTTAGTTCATCGGTATGGTGACGGTTGCCTGTACGAATGTTTCATTGAATTGTTTGATATCAAATGAGGCTTTGTTCCCAAAAATCAGGTTCAGCCTATTGGAAGTACTCTGAATGCCAAAACCTTCATGACGATGATTGATATCGAGGGTTCCGGTATTCAATACGCATATCTCCAAAGCATCCATGATGGCATTGCCCCTGATGATGATCTCTCCCTTTTTCAATGACCTGCTGATGCCATGTTTGATTGAATTTTCAACGAGTGTCTGAAGCATCATAGGAGGAATCTGACATGATAAAACTTCAGGTGAAATATCATAGTTGATAGACAATCGATCTTCGAATCTGATCAATTCCAGTGCGAGATAATCCTTCACGATTGACAGCTCTTTTTCCAAACTGATGGTTTCCTGTGATTCTGAAACCATGCTGGATCGGAGTATGTTGCTCAAGGCAGTGATTGCCTGGCGAGCATGCGAAGGGTTTTCATCTACGAGTGCACGAATACTATTTAGCGCGTTGAAAATAAAATGGGGATTGATATGCGACTTGATGGTCTTCAATTCAAGTGATTTTACAAGTGCTTCTAATTTCAGTTTATCCAGTTGGTTTCTGGTGCTCTCATCAATGAAATGGTAAATAAAATAGATGCAATTCCAAATAAATAAGAAGATCATCCACGTAAATGCATTGGAAATATAATGTTGAAAAAAATTGAAATGATTTTCTTGCTTGAAACTCAAATCAAATAACTCGACAACCAATGTTTCAATCATTCCGACTGAAAGTGCAAATACAATGGACAGCACCAGGAATCCAAGCAATTGCTGATTGACTGTTTTCTGCAGCAGTTGTATCCGTTTGATCACCACCCTCATCGAGTGGGTAAATGCAATGCCCAGTACAATGGTATTCATCAAACGAATGCAAAAAACCTGGTCCACCATTTTATAGGATATGGCAAAAAAGACATTTATGGACAGGAAGAGTCCCCAGCCCAGCGCCTGAAACAGCCAATATTTAGGGATTTTCTGGATCTGATTGATCATGGAATAAAATTAATCCAGTTTTTACCGATGGGCATACCGTTCATAAAAAAGGCGGGATTGCACGCTAAACTACGTATAAATACGTGGAGTTTTTCGGTCCCAAAACCAGTCCAAAGAGGGCTTTCACTTCATTTCTCAGGATTTGCTGAAAAAAGATAATAGCGGTGGAATAACTGCCGTTACATGTTCAAAGCAACCTGCGATGACTGTTAAAACCTCATACTTCTCAAACCTACTGATCGCCCTGATGATGGGGGTTATTGTGATGGGTACCGAGGGAGTACACGCACAGAGCAGGGTTATCATCAACGAATTCTCAACTGGCCAGAGCGGTAAAAACGGACAGGATTTCATTGAATTGAAAAATGTAGGCATCGGAGATGCAAAAATTGGCAACTTCACCCTACTTGTAGAAAATGAAATCATCCGCATTCCAGCCAATACCACCCTTCCAGCAGGTGGTTTTTATGTTGCTTATACAAGCAAAATGGTTGCAACAGATGTAAAAAATATCAAAATCAGCCTGAATGACTCTGCTTCTCAATTGATGGATGCCATCAGCGGAAAAGCAACAGATGCAGCGAATATTGCCATCGAGACTCTTTTGAATGCAAGCGGCAAAGGAAATTATTTCGGAAGAAAAACAGACGGTGATTGTTACTGGCAGATGGACACTGTACCAACTGCAGGTGCTAGCAACGGAAAATTGGGTGCTGCTTCCAGCATGCAGATTACCAAATTGGTTGCCATGAATACCAACTGCAGCAGTGGAAAAGTAGATTTCAGAGTAGAAAATGCAAATGCTGCCAGCTTTTTCACCATGAATTATACCATTGCATTTGATGCCAACAATGATGGAAAATTCAACGCAAATGATCGTTTTGAAAAAGGTGCCGACAGCAGTGCCCCTGTTGTGGAAATCAACAATCTTTATTCAACCGGTTCTTATAAAATCATGTTGGAGCCTATGAGCGGATGCAATCAGCAGATAGTAGATTTCAAAATTGACCCTTGCATTACAATGGCGGTTAAGTTGAAAAAATTTACAGGCAGCAACAATGGCAAGGTTAACAATTTCAATATTGAAATTGAAACTGACGCAGATTTGAAAGAACTGAAGCTAGAAGCAAGCACCAACGGAAGTCAGTTTGAAAAAGTCAGCAATATCCCTTTCCAAAATCGTGCTGGTCTTCAAAACATCTCTTTCAATAGCAATCCCACACAACAGAGTTACTTCAGAATTGCTATGACTGATGTCAACAACAAGACTACTTACTCTCCAGTAGTTAGGTTGTCAATCAACGAACAATCCGCCAACAAAATGACTGCCTCTCCCAATCCTTTCAATGACATCATTCAACTGCAACTGCAATCTGAAAAAAACGAAAAGGCAGTAGTTCAGTTTTATGCAACCAACGGTGCTTTGGCACTCTCTCAAACCATCGATTTGATGAGCGGCCAAAACAACATCCGTCTCCAAACCAGCCAACTACAAAAAGGCATGTACATCGTATCCATCAGAAATGCATCCAGCCAGCAAGCGCAGATCACTCGCCTCATGAAAGGTTAATCATTCAATCCTCATCCAGAAGGGTCTATAAAACAGGGTATTCTGATCAATTTTAAATAGCTTTGTACTGGACTTATTTGAACAAAAACACCTAACTTTTGTAGATAAAGTAAGTACGCTCTGAAAAGTTAAATAATGATTGTACCTGGACCCCTGCTGAAACAAATTGACACCCCTGCTGACCTGAAAAAAATCAACAAAGACGATTTATACAAGGTATGCGATGAATTGCGTCAATACATAATTGACGTGGTAAGCGTCCACGGTGGCCATTTTGCTGCCAGTCTTGGTGT
>Ga0192647_100958_pt1 | contig 19450 bp, 18 predicted proteins | sample LauGreFa1BDMLBSN_2_FD_133046 | JGI IMG/M metagenome (GOLD analysis project Ga0192647, IMG submission 133046) | Freshwater lake microbial communities from Lake Michigan, USA - Fa13.BD.MLB.SN - reassembly | ecosystem: Environmental > Aquatic > Freshwater > Lake | place: Lake Michigan, USA...
AAGGCAACGCCTGTTCCGGACAGATCATCTAAATTTCCAAAGACCATCGATTGAATATTGACCGCAGTTCCAAGGTCAGATGGAATTCGCTCACGTCGACGGTAGAGGCGCGCGCGCTCTGAGTTCCATGAACGGAAGACCGCTTCAATAGAACTTAACAAATGTTCACGTGGATCTGTTGGGAATGCTTTAGAGGTCACTACTTCAATTACCTTGATAAATGCCTCGGCGAGCGCTTTCAATCCATCGACATCAAGCTCTGCAATCGAAGAGACTTTCTTATTCTCAAGAATTCGATGCTCTACTTTATGGAATTCACTTGGCGGTACATCGCACACGATGCGACCAAACATGTCAACGAATCGGCGATAGGAATCCCAAGCAAAACGTGGATTGCCACTTGCTTTGGCAATGCCCTCAGCAACTTCAGGGGTCATTCCCACGTTGAGAACAGTCTCCATCATTCCCGGCATCGAGAACTTTGCGCCCGATCGAACCGAAACTAAAAGAGGATTACTTGGATCGCCAAATTTCTTACCGAGAGATTTCTCAAGGTCGGCGAGCGCATTCGCTACCTCGCCAAGCAAGGCATCTGACATTTGCTCTGTTGCAAGATAAGCGCGACATGCCTCAGTGGTAATAGTGAAGCCTGGAGGTACCGGCAATCCCATCCGCACCATCTCGGCAAGGTTTGCACCCTTGCCACCGAGAAGATCTGATTGCGTTCTATCACCGACGGTAAATGGATAAATCAGCGCCTTGTTCGGGGTGCTCTGGGATGCCATACCCGAAATCTACCGACCCACAGGGGGTGCTTGGTACCCAATTTGCCCCCTGGTGGCGCGCCCGTCAGAAATGAAGTGGAGCGTTCGGCGTTGCCGGAAGAGGCGCTCTGGCAGAGGTTTTTCCCTCTCTCCCATGAAGCGATTAGATTAAGCACATGAGCGAACAGCATATGGATAACGATTTCGCCGGCCTGACCGCAGTGATCACGGGGGCAGCCTCTGGAATTGGCTTGGCTACCGCCCGACTCCTCCATGCCCGAGGAGCCTCGATTATTGGACTAGATCTCAATGAGGGTGAATTGGCCACCTTTGCGCATTGGATTCATTGCGATGTGAGTAGCCAAGATTCGGTAACAGCAGCTTTTGAAGCGGTCGCGAAAAAAAGTGCTGTCATTGATGTACTGATTAATAATGCAGCGATCGGATCGACCGGAACTGTTGAGAGCGAGAGCGAAGAAAATTGGCAGAAGGTTTTTAATATTAACGTCTTTGGTTTAGCGCGAGTATCGAAGGCTGCGCTACCGCTACTACGTAAATCAAAAGTGCCTGCAATAGTCAACACTTGTTCCATTGCCGCTGTTGCGGGAATTCCTAATCGGGCGATTTACGCTGCCTCTAAAGGTGCAGTTCGAACTCTTACCTTCTCTATGGCATGTGACTTAATTAAAGATCGAATTCGCGTCAATTGTGTGAACCCAGGAACCGCCGATACACCATGGGTACAACGGTTGCTCAGCCAAGCTGATGATCCAGTTGCAGAACGTACCCGACTTGAAGCTCGTCAACCGTGGGGGCGTTTAGTTTCAGCTGATGAAGTTGCCAGCACTATTGCTTACCTAGCGAGCCCGCGCCAAGGCTCTACTACCGCGACAGAAATTTCAGTCGACGGTGGCATGCTCAATTTACGCGTTCCTAAATAAACACCAGTAAAACTTTTACGCCAGCCCGTATCGCTTGAGCATTCCTACGCCAATACTTGCGCGACGGACTCGTTCGCGACTGGTTGATTCAACAAGTCCTTGGATATGTCCACCTGATGGATAGAGTCCTGGCGCATTTCGCACCGTGAACTTGAGATAAATCGGCGCTGCCACGCGAACTAAATCGGGCACTTCGTAATGGCGAACTGCGCCACCAAAATCATCTGCAGCCTCTACATAGACATCAACAGGAATATCCACCTGGGCACGAATTGCAGCAATCTGCGCCAGCGAGAGATCAGTCGTGAGATTCAACGTTGAAGCGCCGAGATCTTCGTAGAGCGCAGCGGTTGCTGGGTTATTACATGGCAGCGCAACCGAAGTTTTCAACACAAAATCACTTGGCAGATCGCCCTTTCGTTTTGCCTCGCCTAAAACCTTCAGTAGGCCAACATCGCCAACCAGAATCGAGCGAACTCCTAAAGCTGCTCCATGGAGAACATCTTCCATAGCAAATCGAACTTGATCAGCACCTCGAAGTGATGGATGCACTGTCGCGCTGGAAGTGCCAACAGTTGCACGGCCAATATCCCATGACGAACGAGGGCCAACGAAGAGACAGACCTCGGCGCCGGCTTCTTTGCCAAGCGCTAAATACTCTTTGATCTCTTCATCGCGGAGCATCATGATTCCGCTGCCTTGGCTAGCGCGATGGAAATCGAGCGAATATTTCTTTGCCTCATCCATAACAGCGCGCATTGCTGCAGGTCCTTCAACGGATGGGATCTCCACCTTCCAACGTGCACCATCGCTAAAGCGCTTTCCACTCTCTGGTAGACCATCTAAATCTTCATAACCAACACCTTGCGCAGAGAGCGCAGCGATTGCACGTTTCATCGGTCCTTGTGGATCTCTAGTGCTCTTCCATTCGCTATTTCCCATGACTAACCCCTCGCCTTTGCTACCGCTGCCAAGAATGCCCTGACATTACCTTCAATTGCATCCATCCCACCTTTGATGAGTGGACCACCTACACCAACGATATTTGCACCTGCAGCGAACCAATCGCCCACGCTCTCTGCGCTCAACCCACCCGTTGGGCACCAGAAATTTCCTGGAAAGGGATCGCGCAACGCTTTTAAATGTCCAGGACCGAAAGTCGATGCAGGAAAGAGCTTCAAAATATCTGCGCCATACTTTTTCGCTGCTGCAACCTCACTGGGTGTGGCAACCCCAGGCAGTGAGAGCAAACCTTGGCGCTTAGTTTCACCAATAACATCTTCATCAGTATTTGGTGAGACGATAAAGGTTGCGCCTGCGTTCTTGGCTCGAACTACATCTGCACTTTCGACAACAGTGCCAACGCCTACTTGGACTCCGCTTTGCTTCGCAAGCTTTTCAATAATATTGAGCGCACCTGGATTGGTCAGGGTGATTTCGATGGTGGTTAATCCAGCAGCGACAATTCGATTGGCTACCTCTTGTCCGAGCGCTTCATCGGGCATACGTACGATGGCGACAGCACCAGCGCGAAGGAGATCATCTCTTGTGACCATACTCAATTCACCTTTCCTAAAATTTCATTGATAAAACTCTGATCAGTGATGCCGCCCTTGCCTCGCGGCAGCCCTGCCCAATCACCAAATTGACTCGCCACCCTTGCGCCAGAGATTGTTCCTTGCGCAACGGCATCTGCGATAGTCAGGTTGGCAAGTAATCCAGAGATAACGCCACTAGTGAATGCATCGCCAGAACCAACCGGGTCTACAGATTTAATCTGAGGTGGGTGCACAGTAGTGAATTTCCCAACTGCAGCGTAAGTCAGCTCTTCAGGACCTTTAGTCATGATGGCAAACTTATTGCCTCGACTTGCGGCAATGCGGAGCGCTTCCTGCGGGTCGCTGGTACCAAAAACTGCGCAATATTCATCTGCACCACCAATGAGCAGATCAACATCACGCGCCAATGGTTCAAGTACTTTCCGAGCTTGCTCTTCACTCCATAACTTCCTACGAATATTTAAATCAAAGCTCTTTTTGATTCCGTGTTTACGTGCAAGTTCTAAACCAGCGGCGGCAGTTGCTGCGGCGCTAGTGGAAATAGCACAGGTAATCCCCGTTGTATGGAGCCATCGAGATTGGGCAATCACGCTCACATCAAGATCTTCTGGGCGCATTAATGAAGCAGCAGCGCCCTTTCGTAGATAGCTCGCTTCCACTGGAGCTGTTGTTCCGGGATTGCGAATCATTGCGCTACTAAAACTATCGACCCGCTTTACACCCGATAGATCAACACCTTCACTTTCAAAATCTGAAATGACAGCGGTACCTAATTGATCGTTACCCATCAAGGTAAAGAAGTGTGCTGATAACCCGAGGCGAGTTACTCCAACAGCAACATTGCCTTCAGCACCTGCCGTACTTCGCGTGTACGTGCGAGCAGTGAGTACTGAATCAGTATCACTTGCAAGGAAGAGCGCCATCGCCTCCCCGAAGGTATAGAGATCAGGCATTCGTACCCGTTGCAGATTCGGCGGCAAATGTGAAGGTATTTGTAACCTTCCCTTTAACGCCTGGAGTAGCGATAAATGTCATGCCTGCTTCAGGAGCCTCGCCAGCCTCGTCATCATCACGCGCGCTAGTGATAATCAATTGATCAAGATTTGCTCCGGCAAAAGCACCAGAGGTGATTCTGCGCGCTGGTAAATCAATCTGTTCAATTAACTTCCCACTCTGGCCATCAAAACATCGGATTGCAGAGCCTTCCCAGAATGCGACCCAGAGATTGTCATTGGCATCCATGCAGAAGCCATCAGGCATGCCAAATTCATCGGGAAAGTTAATAAAGGTGCGGCGATTTTTAATATCCCGCTCTTCAACATCGAATTTATCTACACGACGAAGTGGTGTATCGACATAAAACATTGTTTTTTGATCGACGGTCCAATCAATGCCATTGCTAATCGTGACATCACCAAAAAGGCGACGGATATGTGTGCCACCTTTTTGTAATTGATAGAGCGCGCCAGCATTTGTCTCAAAGTCATAAGTCATAGACCCTAAGAAGAGATCGCCCCATGGCGCGACCTTGGCATCGTTCCACCGTAAATTTTTATTTGCTAAATAGCCATCGGCCTCAACTCGACCGGGAACTTTTCGATAATTTCCAGAGAGATCGCGTACATGTGGACCGTGCGCTGTGCCGAGTAGCTCGCCACCTTCGGCGAGCGGAATAACGAAACCAACATCTTCTGGCGTTTGGTACTCCCCAATTTCGCCGCTCTCCAAATTTCGCCAACGAACGGCCTTGCCATAAATATCAACCCACATCACGTGGTTGTTCTTCGCGCCTGATGAGGTAGGCCCCTCACCAAGAACATTCCGACGGGAATCGAATACTTCTGCCTTCAGCGCCATGATTAGAAGCCTCTCACTATCGCACCGTTACCCAGTAGCCTAGGGCTACTTTAGAGGAGGAGAAAATGGCAGCACAGTCTCTGGCGTCGGCCCTCGCCTCCCTTTTAGGCGCCGACCGCGTACTTGATGATGCAGCTGCGCGTGAGGCATATAGCCGAGATGCCACTCCGTTATTTAAAGGGCTCCCCGAAGTGATTGTCGCTCCGCACTCCACCGCGGAAGTCAGCGAGGTCGTGAAGTTTGCCCGGAGCACCAAGACGCCAATTATCGCCCGTGGCGCAGGAAGCAATCTCTGTGCGGCGACTGTTCCACTTAATGGCGGAATTGTTTTGAGCATGATGCAGATGAAGCAGATTCTTGAAGTCTCTCGAAATGAAATGTTGGCGGTAGTGCAACCTGGAGTATCAACTCAACAACTCGATGATGCAGTTGCAAAAGAAGGGCTGATGTATGTGCCCGACCCTGGTTCTAAAACAGTCTCCACTTTAGGCGGCAATGTTGCGACGAGCGCCGGTGGTTTACGTGGATTGAAATATGGCACGACCAAGAATTACATCCTCGGATTGGAAGCGGTGCTGGGCACCGGCGAAATTATTCGAACGGGTGGACGCCTTGTTAAAGATGTTGCCGGATATGACATCACACGTTTGCTCATCGGAAGCGAGGGAACGTTGGCGATCTTCACGGAAATCACCACAGTGCTCAGCCCTCGTCCTAAATCCTCTAAATATGGAGTGGCGTATTTCAATAACCTCGCTGAAGCCTCGGTTGCTGTCGATTCGATTGTCGCTAGCGGGATTTTGCCTGCCACGCTCGAGTTTCTCGATAACACCTGCATTAAAGCTGTCGAAGATTTCGCCCACCTTGGCCTAGATAAAGAGGCTGGTGCGCTCTTGCTTTTCGGTGATGATGGCAGCGCAGATAGCGTTGAAAAATCAGTGACGGCAATGGCAGAAATTTCTAGTGCAGCGCGCGGAGTTCGCGCAGTGACGCTCGCACCTGATGTTGCTGCGGCAGATGCGCTCCTCTACGCACGTCGTTGCTCCCTTCCAGCCTTAGCTCGCCTTGGTTCCATGTCTATCCTTGAAGATATTTCCGTACCACGACCACAACTCAGTAGAGCGGCAGAAGCAATTGAGGGAATTGGTGAGAAGTACTCACTACTAATTGGCACCTTTGGCCATGCTGGTGATGGCAACCTCCATCCAACAATTGTGATCAATAAAGATGATGCTGATGAGGTAGCTCGAGCCGAAAAGTCATTGGCTGATATTTTCAATCTTGCTCTTGATCTTGGCGGCACTATCACCGGCGAACATGGAGTGGGAAGTGCAAAACTCCCCTACCTAAAACAGAAACTCGGTGATGTTTCACTGGCCCTTCATCGCAACATCAAATCAGTTTTTGATCCAGATGGAATTCTCAATCCTGGCCGCGTGGGTTCATGAGCACCGAGCGCTCCGAAGGGAAATTCACTCAATCAAAACTTGATCGATGTATCTCGTGCGGATACTGCCTTCCCGCTTGCCCTACCTATCAATTAACTGGTGAAGAGCAATCATCTCCTCGAGGACGAATCACGTTGATGCGCGCGCTACAGGATGGGCGCCTTCCTTTCTCTGATGAGGGCGCAACCGAGCAAGCATCATTCTGTTTAGGCTGTCGCGCCTGCGAACCGGTCTGTCCTGCAGGCGTTGAATATGGCGTGCTTCTTGAAGAGTGGCGCGATATCACCTGGCGTGGCCGAAAACGACCGCTCATTATTAAAGCGCTCTTCCAAATGGTGCAAGCGCCATGGCGGGTAAATGTAATGAGCGCGCTCTCGCCTGTTGCGCGCAATCGTAAGGGCGCAACGCAAGTACATCTTGCACTTGGTTGTTTCGAGCGCAGGCTCTTTCCCAAAGTGAGTAAAGCGGTTGCGAAATTAGCGCCAGACGTTTCAATCGATCGCTCTCAGGGCTGTTGTGGTGCGCTCCATGCACATAATGGAGATTTAGAGGGTGGCAAAGAGTTAGCAAAAGAACTGGGTAAAAAACTTCCTGGAACTATTCTTTCGACTGCCGGTGGTTGCGCTGCTCATCTCTCTGCAGTGCTAGGTAGCGATCGAGTCAAAGAGTTCTCCCAATGGTGGAGCGCGCCGCTTGCCCCAATCATGAAAAATGGAAGACCCATTCGGATTGGCCTCCAAGATTCTTGTCACCTACGAAATGGCATGGGCGTTTTCAAAGAACCTCGAAAGCTCTTACAGCAACTCGGTGAATACGTTGAAGTTCCTAATGCGCAAGGTTGCTGCGGCGCTGCTGGAAGTTATTCGCTCCTACGCTCTCGAGATAGCAAGAAGGTAATCGCACCAAAAGTTGCTGCAATTAAAACGCTCGAACTCGATTACTTGGTGAGCGTCAATCCTGGTTGCACAAGGCAATTGAAGACCGCGCTTCGAAGAGCTCGGGTTAAAACTAAGGTCGTTCATATCGCAGAATTGATAGCGCTTGCTCCATGAGCGAAGTCTTTGCTCAAAGAACTCTCGAGAAATTACTTGGTAACCACCATTTCACGGTAGAACTTTTATCTGGTGGCGTCTCGTGTGACACCGCAAAAGTCTCATGGCCAGGTAGTGGCGCAGTGGTAAAGCGCGCCCTGGCACAACTTCGCGTTCCTGGCCAATGGGAGGCCGATGTCGATCGAATTCTTGCTGAAGCAGATGCGATTGAACTCTTCCGTACGCTCACCCCAAATAATGTGCCAGGGCTTATCTCGCGAAGTGATGAAGAACTTGCAATTGCAATCGAAGTTGCCGCCGAAGATATGCGTGATTGGCGCTATGCCATGCTCGCTGGCGAGGTCGAACCAGAGGTGGGCGCTACTTTGGGAAGAGTTCTTGCAACATGGCATAGCCAGACTCGCGGCGTTCAATTGCCACCTCGCATCACAGCGGGAAAGAAGCGGTTATTTGATTTGCGCGCTGGTGCGTTCTATGGCGGTATGGCCAACACCTGGCCAGAGTTCGCTCCATTAATTGAGGAGTTAGCTGACGAATTAATGAGATCGACAGAGTGCGCCGTTCACGGCGACTTTAGTCCGAAGAATGTGCTCCATGGACCCAGTGGTACCTGGGTTCTTGATTTTGAGGTAACCCATCAAGGAGCGCCAGTCTTTGATTTGGCATATATGTCGGCGCATCTCAATCTCAAGGCGATAAAACTCGCGAGCCAACGCGAGCTAGTTGCACAAACTCTAAAAAACTTCTTTGAAAGTTATCAGGAGCATGGTGGTGTAGTACCCAAAAATGTCTCTGCACATGCTGGCACCATCATGGCTGTTCGAGTCGTGGGTATTTCGCAAGTGAACTATTTCGTGGAAGAAGAGAAAGTTCTGGCCGTGCAACGCGCCAAGGATTTACTCAATGGCGCGTCGGTACTTATCCCTTAAGGGAACCGCTGAGCAATCCACGTAGGAAGTAACGTCCTAAGAAGATATAAACAATCAGCGTTGGCAACGAAACAATTAGTGAAGCGGTCATATTTAAGCCATAGAAGACTTGATTACTCGATCCCGTGATGAAGTTGAGCGCAGTCGTTGCCACGGAGAGCTTAGGTGAGCCACCAGTCAAGAAGATGGCAAAGAGGAAGTCGTTCCACGCTGAAGTGAATTGCCAGATGAGTACGACAACAAATGCAGGCAGCGAGAGCGGCAAGATGATGGAACGATAAATCCGAATCCGTGATGCCTTATCGACCAAACCAGCCTCGATTAATTCATCGGGGATACTCGCATAGTAATTTCGGAAAATCAGAGTACAGATCGGAATTCCATAAATAACGTGCGCCATCACCAGCACGTAGATCGACTTATTCACCCCTAAGTTGGTAACAAATTGAACCAACGGAATCATGACTGCTTGATAAGGAATAAACATTCCAAAGAGGAAGAGCGTGAAAACTATGTTGGAGCCTGGGAATTTCCATTTAGCGAAAACGTAGCCATTAATCGAACCAATAATCGCTGAAATGATGGATGACTGGAGCACGAAAAAGAGGGTGCGCAGCATCGATTCACCCAAGCTAAATGCTGAGAAGTAATCGCCACCGCTCCAGGCAATTGGCCAGGCGGAGAAATCCAGAGCTTTTGGTAAATCAAAAGCATTGACTAGGTAGACATCCTTAACGCCTTTGAGGGAGTTGACGACCAAGACGTAAATTGGCATCACGATCAAGAACCAAATGAAGGTCAAAGAAACGTAACGGAAAATCAACCAGAACTGCTCCTTACCAGAGCGCTTACGTTTATTGGCAGCGGCGGGAGCAACCTTCTTTTCGAGTAGTTCAGCGCTCATCGGTTCTCCTCCTCCTGCTTAATGACCCAACGTAGGTACGGAATGATAATTAACGCAATCAGGAGCAAGAGCACGACAGCGATTGCAGTTCCCTTTGCATAATTTCGTTGATCGAAAGTTGCTTCCCACATATAAACCGCAACCACCTGAGTGACATAGGACTTGCCATTGATACCAATGATTAAGTCGAAGACCTTCATCGAGACGTGGCCGAGAATAATCAAAACGGTAAAAAGCGTTGGAGTAAGTTGCGGGAAAATTACAAAGCGATAGATCTTCGATTCGGAGGCGCCATCAACTCGAGCAGCCTCACGTAAATCGTCGGGAATGCCGCGGAAGCCAGCGAGGAAGAGGGCCAGGACATATCCAGCCATCTGCCAAATCGCCGGGAGCGCAAGCGCATAAGCGGCGCCATTCTCCGATAAATACCAAGAGTTCTGGAGAAAACCTAAGCCAACTTTTTGTAGCAGAAGATTGAGACCACCGGCATCTGCATCAACATTGGAGTTCAGCAGCCAGTTCCACACCGTTCCCATCGCGATAAAGGAGATGGCTAATGGATACAGATAGAAGGAGCGGAAGAATCCTTCGCCCTTAATTCCCTTCTCCAAAAGTAGCGCCATGATGAAACCCGCAATGGTCGTACCAACGATAAATACAACGGTAAATTTAATGAGATTTTCAAAGGCATGTGTAAATCGAGTATCAGAAATTAAATTGGTGTAATTCTCGAGGCCAACAAATTTTGGCTCTTTGATAGAGGCGCTGATGCGATCGGTCATCGAAATTCGGACCGTCCAGGCAATCATGCCGTAAACAAATACCGCTACCGCAGCAATTGACGGAACAACAAGTAGGAAACCACCAATCCAGGTGGAGAGTCGCTTACTTGATTGCAACGCCATTTTCTAAATATATCCCTTCACTTAAATACACACTCTAAATAGAGAATCTGGTGAGCGGTCGCCCACCCACCAGATTCACTATCTCTAACTGATTACTTATTGCTTAACGTGAATTAAGCCTGTCCTGCATCGTATGCAGCTTGGAGATCTGCAGCGAGGCCCGCGTTATCCTTTGCGCCACCGCTGAAGTACTTACCAACTGCTGCGTTGTATGCAGCCATCAAAGCGTTGTTGCCAGTGACGCCGTGGACTGTTGAACCGACGAGGCGGTCTGTCTTCCACTGCTCCATAGCAGCCTTGAGGTAATCGTCATAAAGGGCGGTATCAGCATCGGTACGAGCTGGGATTGAACCCTTCTTTGGATTGAAGGCATCTTGTCCAGCCTTTGAACCAGCGACTGTCAACCATGCAATTCCTGCATTGCGGTGCTTTGCACCAACAGGAAGTGTGAAGGAGTCAGATAGCCATTGGTAGACACCGACGGTGCCTGGAGCTGGAGCCCATGTGTAATCGGTTCCGAGCTTCAAACCATCTGCTTGCCACTGAGCTGATGCCCAGTCACCCATGATGAAGAAGCCAGCTTTGCCGGAGGTTACGAGCTTGCCAGCATCTGGCCAGTCGAGGTTACCTGCACCCTTATTTCCATAAGAGAGCGCCTTCTGGAAGTTCTTCAACGCTTCAGCAACTTCTGGACCTGTCCATGAAGTGTTGCCATTGAAGAGACCTTCGAATGCATCTGGTCCGAGAGTTGCAAGGAGCATCCAGTCGAGGAGGTGAGCAATTGCCCAGTCGCCCTTACCAGCAAGTGCTAGTCCTGGAATACCGATCTTCTTGAACTTGTCGAGAGCTGCGAAGAACTCATCGAGCGTTGCTGGGGCGGCAGTAATTCCTGCCTTCTCTGCAGTTGCAGGATTCCACCAGAGCACGTTTGCACGGTGAATATTTACTGGAACTGAGTAGATCTTTCCATCAACGGTAAGTGTCTTGATGAGATCTGCTGGGAAGATTGTGTCCCAACCTTGCTCTTGGTAGAGGAAGGTGAGGTCTTCAAGCTGTCCACCCTTGACGTAACCATCAAGCTCCATACCTGCGTGAGCTTGGAATGAGTCTGGTGGATCATTTGCATCGAGACGGCTCTGGAGAACTGCCTTGGCGTTAACGCCAGCGCCACCTGAGATTGCCGCATTGATGTACTTGGTATCTGGGTTGTTTGCTGCGAACTCAGCTTCCAAGCCTGCAAGGCCTGCTGCTTCTCCGCCTGCAGCCCACCAGGTGAAGATTTCGAGTTCAGGATCCACTACTTTTTCAGTTGATTCTTCCGAGGCGGTCTCTTCTGACGCGCTGTCGCCCGATGAGGAGCAACCTGCTGCGAGAAGTGCAATAGCAAATAGACCAGCAAGGAATTTAAGTGTGCTTTTACGCATCCATATTCCATTCTCTGCGAGGGTTTTGTGTAGCAGAACTACAGGGCAAAGGCTTGTTCATAATCCGGAACTTGTCAATTTTTATGGCGAAAAACACAGGGCGATTCTCTCAACCCCTTCTCGAGGGTCTGGGAGAGCCGTACCCTTAGCGCCATGAGCACACCCCAACTTCGTCCTGATCTCGAACCACTCCGCCCCATATTTAATGCGGCGCTAACCTCAGATTGCCTCGACCACCTTGGCTTTCGGAATCAAGTCCTGGGCTCCGATATTGCCATGATCTCTGGCGAGGGGGTCATGCTCGGATATGCCTTCCCGGTTCGCTTAGAGCCGGTCGATGCTGCGCCAGAAGTTCCCTATGTGGGGCTACTGAAAGCTCTCGACGCGATTGGCAAAGATGAGGTTTTTATCAAACCATCGGGTCGTCGCCATAAATCTGCATTATGGGGAGAGCTACTTTCCAACGCCTGCAAATTTAAGGGCGCTGCAGGTGCGTTAACGGATGCACCCGTACGCGATGTAGCACGCACTCGCGCGCTTGGCTTCAAAGTATTTGGTACCGGTACCTGGCCTATCGATATTAATAGTCGGTATGAAGTTGTTGCACATAATGTTCCTGGTGAAATTGATGGTGTGGAGATTAATCCAGGAGATTTAATCGTTGGCGATGTTGATGGTGTAGTTGTCGTACCCAACAGATTAATTCCACAAGTGATCGCATTCGTTGAAGAGAAAAACTCTGGGGAGAATCTCTTCCGCAAGGCGGTAAAAGAAGGAATGTCACCGAGCGAAGCTTTTGCGAAATTCGGAGTCCTGTAACAGGGTACATAGTGACAAATATTTCGCGTATTGATCTCTGGCAAGTTTTAGATTCTCGAGGAAATCCAACGGTTGCAGCGCGAGTGCATTTAGGAACGCACCATGCCATTGCTATCGCTCCTGCAGGAGCAAGTACGGGTGGACATGAAGCGCTCTTCTTACGCGATGGTGGCCAAGCATTTAACGGAAAAAGTGTGGTCAAAACAATCGAACGTTTTACCCGCGAGGTTTCTCCTTCATTAATTGGCATTGCTGGAAATGACTTTCATGAGCTCGATCGAACGCTCCGAAGTATCGATTCGACCGCTACCCAATCGCGTTATGGCGGACATATTCCCGTTGCCATCACTATCGCCACCTGGTTGGCCTATGCAAAGCGTGCGAATTGCACACCTTACGAAGTGATTGCCGCGCATATGGGGTGTAAGCCCTCGCTACCAATGCCTATGGTCAATATCTTTTCGGGGGGCGCCCATGCAGCGCGCGCCATTGATATTCAAGATATTTTGGCAGTACCTACTCGCGCTAGCTCATTTAATGAGGGGTTGGAATGGGTGTGGAATATTCGAGAGACAGTTGGTAAGAACCTCTCAGCAAAAGGTTTTGATACCGCACTTGTTGCCGACGAGGGTGGACTTACTGCTCGCCTTAATAGCGATGAAGAGGCCATCGCCCTCGTTGCTGATGCGATCTCTGAAGTGGGCTTATCAGGGAAGGCGCATATTGCTCTAGATATCGCTGCCAATCAACTCTTTAGTAATGGGAAATATTTGATACATGAAGATGGGCAAGAGAGCGCACTTGAATCTGAGGAATTTGTTGCCCGGTGGAGCTCCTGGCTCGATCAATATCCGATCATCTCTGTCGAAGATGGCGCAGCTGAGGATGATGAGGCAGGTTGGATCGCGCAGCGCGCACTGACATCTCGCATTCAGATACTTGGTGATGATCGATATGCAACGCAATTGACAAGATTGAAAGAGGGGCTCGCCAAAAGCGAAGCCAATGCAATTTTAATTAAACCTAATCAAGCAGGAACGCTCTTTGCCGCGCTCGCAACGCTCAAATTAGCGAAAGCGAATTCTTGGAATACGGTGGTCTCGGCTAGGTCAGGAGAGACCGAGGAGAGTTGGTTAGCCGATCTGGCAACGGGAAGTAGCTCAGGACAGATAAAAGTCGGTTCGACTCATAGATCTGAACGAACTGCTAAATGGAACCGTCTTTTAGAGCTTTCGTACGACAAGGCTGCACCATTTAACAGTGAAAGCGCGCTAAATAAATTCTTGTAAAAGTTACTTGAGAAGTTCGATCGAGAGAACCTCTACGCCACCTATTTGCCCTAGGACGTTAAGCAAATCTGTTGGATCGGTGCCAGGAATGGCAACAACAACATCATCGATACCTTTGCCACCCTCGTTGCTCACAACGGTGAAGGTGCGAATATCGCCACCTGCGAAACCAATTGCGGAGGCAACTGAACCCAATGATCCTGGTCGATCGGGCAGGGCAATTTTCAGATGAAATTGAGCCATGAGATGAGCCTAGTGGTTATTGATTGGCTGGCGCAGAACCAAGGGTTACTGAAAACGTTTTCGTGCCCCCCGATGGCAACTGCACAGTGACAGAGACTTCGCTATTTGGCGCATAAGAGCGGATTCGCACTACGGCCTCGATGTCATTCTTAATGACGAAACCATCAATGGATTTGATGATGCTATTGACTGGAATTCCAGCCTTCTCGGCAGCGCCACCTGGAACCAATCGAAGAATTTTCCCATTACCTTCATAACTTGGATTGAACTCGACTCCAAGGAGCGGTCTGGTGGATTTGCCGGTAGCAATAATTTCCTCAATCACACGGAGCGCTTGATTAATTGGAATTGAGAAACCGAGTCCGATATTTCCGGCAGTTGATCCAGTAGATGCAATTGCGCTATTGACGCCGATAATTCTTCCTTGGCCATCAACAAGCGGTCCACCTGAATTTCCTGGGTTGATTGCGGCATCAGTTTGGATTGCATCGATGTAGGAAGCTCGATCGGTCGTTCCCGTTAAAACTGGACGGTTAAGAGAAGAGACTATTCCGCTAGTGACTGTGTTCGAGAGGCCAAGGGGTGAGCCAAAAGCCACAGAGAGCTCGCCGATTACAACTTTGGAGGAATCACCAATTTCAATCGTCGGCAAGTTACCTTTGTTAATTTGAAGTACAGCGATGTCGTAGGCGATATCGCGACCTTTGATTGTTGCATCAAGTTCGGTGCCATCTTGAAATTCAACAGTAACTTTGCCGCCACTAACTGCATCATCAATTACGTGATTGTTGGTCACGATAAAACTCTTACTGCTATCGCTTCGAATAACAGAGCCAGAGCCGGTGCCGCTGCCACTTGTCGATGTCACGGCAATAGAAACAACTGTTGGTAAAACACGTTTGGCAATATCTTTAATCAGCAGGTTGCCAGAGTTATCTTGTGTGATTCCATCTTTGCCCGGCGCTCCCGCAGGGCCAGCGGGTCCGGTGACGTTCCAGGAAACCAGGGTTCGCCCAACTGGACACTTGGTTTTCTCGGTGAGGTACATAACCTTGGTTCGATTATCAACACAGGCAGAGAGCTTGGGGCTATTTGAGGTGACGGCATATGCCCCGCCGCCGGCGATCGCCATGCCAGCGATAAAGGCGACGACTGCGCGTCGATTGCGCGTGAAGAAAGTGCTCTGCTTTGCCATGGACGTCATCATCACCTCTTTACCTCAAAGCCCCCTGAGAAAAAGTTTTGTGGCACTTTAGAACTGGAAAATTTAAGAAGGGCTCCCCGACTTGGACTCGAACCAAGAACCTGCCGGTTAACAGCCGGCTGCTCTGCCAATTGAGCTATCGGGGAAAGAACCTGGCGTACTTTATCGCAGCGATACCCAAGAGGCGAAAAATTGGAGAAATCGCGGAATTGCCCTCAGAAAAGCGCCTCGCCTAGCCCCTTCTCGTGGAGGGTTCGACGTACCGCCTCAAGTGCGATGAGTTCGGCGAAGGTCGGCCCGTACTCTGCAGATTCAGGATCGAGTCGGAGTAGCGAAGATTTCAATTCGGCAATTTTTCTCGTGACTGAGACTTCGCGCACTCGAGAGATCAAACTCGAGATAAAACTCTCTGTGGGTTCAGCGCTACGCAACGGCTCAACAGTGAGCTCAGTGATGAGCGCGGCTATCTCGGGCTCAGATTTTTCAATTAATCCAGAGAGATTACTGAGCGACTCTGGATTACTCGCGACCAAAGCGAAGATGCTCTGATGGGCTTCGTCAGAGAAATCTTCAGCGGCGAGATTTTTCCAATCGGGTGAGAGTTCTGAGAACTGCAGAATCGATTTGAGAACTTCTCGCTCGAGAAGATAGGTCGGAGAACTTTTCTCCAGTGAAGCGCGCGCAGCTCCGCCACTCTCCCGAGGATTCCGCCCAACTGCCTCTCGAACTAATTCAATATCGATCCCAATCCATCCGGCGAGCGCACGAACATACTCTGGCCGGAGCGCCTTGTCGCGAATTTTCATAATCAGGGGCGCACACTCTTTAAGTGCGCTCACTCGCCCTTCGGCGGTAGTGAGGTTAAAAAGTTTGAGCTTTGATTTGATGGCAAATTCAAAGAGCGGAACACGACGGGCAATTAAGTCGCGAACTGCGCCATCGCCATCTTTAATTCGAAGATCACAGGGATCAAGGCCGCGCTCTTCAACAGCGACAAATGTCTGCGAGACAAATTTCTGATCATCATCAAAGGCGCGAAGCGCCGCCTTCTGACCTGCCGCATCGCCATCAAAGGTGAAGATCACCTCACCGCGGAAAGCATCGTCATCCATCAACAACCTACGTAAAATTCGAATGTGCTCATCGCCAAATGCCGTGCCACAGGTAGCAACTGCAGTTTCTATTCCTGCTAAATGCGCTGCCATGACATCGGTATATCCCTCAACAACTACTACCTGACGCTTCTTGGCAATCTCTTTCTTTGCCATCTCCAGCCCATACAGGAGCGCGCTCTTTTTATATATCGGCGTCTCTGGAGTATTGAGATATTTTGGACCGGTATCGCTCTCACTTAATCGACGAGCACCAAAGCCAACAACATCACCAGAGATTTCATGGATGGGCCAAACCAAGCGATTGCGAAATCGATCGATATGTCCGCGCTGCCCCTCTTTCGTTAAACCAGCTAACTCCAATTCCGCATCGGTAAAGCCGCGACCTTTGAGATGTTTGGAGAGCGCATCCCATTCATCGGGGGCATAGCCCACGCCGAATTTTGCTGCCGCCTCTTTATCAAAGCCTCGTGATTGTAAAAACTCTCGACCCACTTGCGCTGGTCCAGGTTGCTGTAGTTGCTCTTGATAGAAGAGCGCTGCAAGGCGATTTGCTTCAAGTAAGCGTTTGCGATCGCTACCACCGGTTCGAGTCGGTCCTTCATCATAGGTAAGTTGGTAATTCATCCGGTCGGCAAGACGTTCCACCGCTTCGGTGAAAGACATATGTTCAATCTTCATCACAAAGGAGATGACATCGCCACCACTCTGGCAACCAAAGCAGTGATAGAAACCTTTACTCGGCGTCACATGAAACGATGGGCTCTTCTCATCATGAAAGGGGCACAAGCCCTTCTTCTGTCCACCGCCGGCGTTCTTTAATTGAACATAATCGCCAACGACATCATCAATCCGACTGGAATGGCGGATATGCGAGACATCATCTTCGCGAATTCGACCGGCCATGGTTACATCCTAGTAAGGAGGAGCGAAACGGCTGGGTCGGTCAGTGAAGCAATGGCATCAACGACTATCCGAAGGCGCTGGTTATCACTCTCTGCCTTCTCCCAATCGAGAGCGAGTGGACGTTCAAGTAAGGCACCTTTGGAGGCCATCAATCCATCGGCGAGTGTGAAAATTTTTGCGCGCTCTTCGCGATATCTCTCCTGCGAGCGCTCGGCGCGGAAAATGTAATGCGCTGCGAACGATTTCAACAAAGAAACTTCAATTCGCTCCTCGCGCGGAACAACTAACTCTGCCTCATAGCGAAGGAGTCGACCGGTGCCAAATTTTTCGCGGGTGGCACGTTCAGCCCCTTGAGCAAAGCGACCAATTAATTGACTGGTGAGATCTTTGAGTCGCGCTAGCGCGTGGTGCGAGCCATCGAATTCTCTCGGCCAACAGGAGAGGTTCCGTAGCCGAGCGAAAGCAGATTCAATCTCCTCTGCAGTTACATCGTGGAGATAATCACTTTTAGCGATTCCATAAAACTTATCGAGATCTCGTTCTAAGTTAGCGATGGTGATTTGACCTGAGTGGAGCGAATCTTCGAAATCATGGACGCTATATGCAACATCATCAGACCAATCCATAATCTGTGCCTCAATCGGAGCACGCTCGATCTCCGTGACCCAATTAAAAATTTCTTTATCATCCTCATAGACGCCAAACTTCACTGGGTTGGCGCTGGCGCTCCATGGATACTTGATGGCGCTATCTAAAGTTGCTCGAGTGAGATTAAGGCCAACGCTAGCGCCGCTACTATCAAGAGTTTTTGGCTCTAACCGAGTAAGAATCCGAAAGCTCTGTGCATTGCCTTCAAAACCCCCGCACGGCGCTGCAATCTCCGCGAGCGCAGCTTCACCGTTGTGACCGAAAGGCGGATGGCCGAGATCGTGGGCAAGGCATGCGCTCTCGACAAGATCAGGATCTGCGCCGAGCGCGGCGCCCAATTCGCGACCAACCTGCGCACATTCCAATGAGTGCGATAAACGTGTGCGGGGGAAATCATTTGCCCACGGTTCGGCGACTTGAGTTTTTGCTGCCAGTCGACGAAGCGCAGAGGAGTGAATGATTCGTGCGCGATCGCGAGCAAACTCTGTTCTCCCCGGACGTTTTGCCGGTTCATCAACAAAGCGGGCGATATCACTGGCACCGTAATTACTGTGATTACTCATTTTGCACTCTGAATATTTTGAATGTTGTGGTCGCTCAAATGAATCCCTCGTCGTCCTAGCGTGATGTAGGCAAGATACGCCCCCGCCTCCCGGAGAAGATAGCGTCTACTTGCATTCTCTAGGGTATTTGGCCCTTTTTCTACCGGAACGCACGCTGCACGGAGCTCAAAATCACGGGCCATCGTTACTGCTCGCAAACAATGCCAGGGATCTGTGACAACGAAGATCTCCTTCGTTTTATCGCTAATTTTTTTCGCATACGCCTCGGTACTTGTGTAGGTATCTATTCCTGCGCTGACAACAATCAGATCTTTCCGAGCGACTCCTTGTGAACGTAACCATGCTGCGCCCGCTTTTGCTTCTGTTGTGCGATCTCCGGGTTGGCTAAAACCTACGGTAATAATTTTATCCACTCGATTATTTTTATAAAGATCGCGCGCTTGACCAAGGCGCGCAGTTAAGACTTCACCTGGTCTGCCATTAAGTTGCGCGGCGCCAAGGACAACTGCATAGGTAGCGTTTCCCTCGGCTGGATGAATTCCGGTCCACCAGACTCGACCTACAGATATAACTGGTATTGCAATAATCAGCGCAGCAAGAAAAGCAATCGCCTTAAAGAATAATTTAAAGAAGATCATCCGCCTGAGACCGAATCATCAAGCGCAATTGCAGGAATCTCATCAGGATTTTCCAGCCAACGATGTGGTAGCGAGACTTGCCGTACACCAGAGCTTCGACCGCGTGGCGCTTCGCCAATCTCTTGCGGGTAAGGCTGCTCTTCAATCTGGTCAAGTAAATTTTTCATCTCAGCAAAATTATTAATCATCGCTAATTGTGAACGGATCTCACTTCCGACCCGGAAGCCTTTGAGATACCAGGCCAT
>Ga0192647_100959_pt1 | contig 19438 bp, 17 predicted proteins | sample LauGreFa1BDMLBSN_2_FD_133046 | JGI IMG/M metagenome (GOLD analysis project Ga0192647, IMG submission 133046) | Freshwater lake microbial communities from Lake Michigan, USA - Fa13.BD.MLB.SN - reassembly | ecosystem: Environmental > Aquatic > Freshwater > Lake | place: Lake Michigan, USA...
CCGCGCCGCCGCTGATTAACGCGCCGGCATGACCCATGCGTTTGCCCGCAGGTGCAGTCACACCAGCGATGAAACCGACGATCGGTTTTTTCATGTGGGCCTTGCACCAACGCGCTGCTTCTGCCTCGTCGGGTCCGCCGATTTCACCGATCATGATGACGGCATCGGTGTCGGGGTCGTCGTTGAAGGCACGCATCACATCGATGTGCTTCAAACCGTTGATCGGGTCGCCACCAATGCCGACCGCGCTGGACTGGCCCAAACCGATTTCGGTGAGCTGCGCCACGGCTTCATAGGTCAACGTACCCGAACGCGACACCACACCAATGCGTCCTTTGCGGTGGATGTGACCAGGCATGATGCCGATTTTGATTTCATCCGGGGTGATCAAACCTGGGCAGTTGGGGCCCAACAGCAAAGTGCGTTTACCGCCCGCCGCCTCTTTGGCCTTCATGCGGTTGCGCACCATCAGCATGTCACGCACAGGAATGCCTTCGGTGATGCAAATGGCCAAATCCAAGTCTGCTTCGACCGCTTCCCAAATCGCGTCTGCCGCACCGGCGGGCGGCACATAAATGACCGACACCGTGGCGCCTGTTTCGTGCGCGGCTTCTTTCACGGAAGCGTAAATCGGAATATTGAAAATCGATTCGCCGGCTTTTTTGGGATTCACACCCGCCACAAAACACTGTTTGCCGTTGGCATATTCCTGGCATTTTTCAGTATGGAACTGGCCGGTCTTGCCAGTGATGCCTTGGGTGATGACTTTGGTGTCTTTGTTGATGAAGATGGACATGATTCAAGCTTTCAATGCAGCCACGACGGCTTGTGCGGCCTCGGCCATGGTGTCGGCGCTGATGATGGGCAAACCCGAGTCGGCCAACATGTGTTTGCCCAAGTCTTCGTTGGTGCCTTTCATGCGAACCACCAAAGGCACGTTGAGGTTGACGGCTTTGCATGCGGTGATGACGCCATGGGCGATCGTGTCGCATTTCATGATGCCGCCAAAGATGTTCACCAAAATCGCTTCGACCTTGGGGTTCTTCAGCATGATCTTGAATGCTTCGGTGACTTTTTCGGGGGTGGCGCCTCCACCGACATCCAGGAAGTTGGCCGGTTCGGCGCCAAACAGTTTGATCGTGTCCATGGTGGCCATGGCCAATCCTGCGCCATTGACCAAGCAACCGATGTTGCCGTCTAAGCTGATGTAGGCCAGGTCAAATTTGGAGGCTTCTATCTCTGCAGTATCTTCTTCGTCGAGATCGCGGTAGGCGACGATCTCCGGGTGGCGGAACAAGGCATTCGCATCAAAGTTAAATTTGGCATCCAAGGCAACGATATGGCCTTTGCTGTCCCGGTTGAGCGGGTTGATTTCTACCAACGAAGCATCGGTGTCCATGTAGCAGGTGTAGAGCTTCTTGAACACATCCACGGCCTGCGCAGTGGAGTCGGCAGGAATGCCAATCGCGTCGGCGATTTTTTTGGCTTGCGCGTCTCCCAAACCTTTCAAGGGATCGATCAGTTCGGTGACGATTTTGTGCGGGGTGTCATGCGCCACTTGTTCGATGTCCATGCCACCTTCGCTGGAAGCAATGAATGCAATATTTTGTGATGCGCGGTCGGTGACCAGTGACACGTAATATTCTTTTTGGATATCAGCGCCGTCTTCGATATAGAGGCGACGCACCTTTTGACCAGTTGGGCCGGTTTGGTGGGTGACCAGTTGCATGCCCAAAATATCTGAAGCCAACTTCTTGACGTCTTCGATGCTTTTGGCGACTTTCACGCCGCCGCCTTTGCCGCGTCCGCCCGCATGTATTTGCGCTTTCACCACCCACACGGGGCCGCCGAGTTTTTGAGCGGCTTCCACGGCTTCTTGCACGGTGAATGCCGCGATGCCGCGAGGAACAGGCACAGCGAACTGGCGCAAGATCTCCTTGCCTTGGTATTCATGAATTTTCATAAGAACTCGCTTTCAATCTGACGATGGCTGCTGTCGCCGTCCGTCATGCATGCCCTTATCGGGCTGAACTGGCACGAAATGTATCATGCTGCATTGCATCAATATGTGGGTTTGCTGTCAGTTGTTTGACAGGCTTGCAGGCCTGTTTTGAGGCGGTTGGGTGATCGATCCCAGCAGCATTGGGTGCCGTATTTCTTTCAGGAAAGCTTTTCATGCACAAAGTCTTCATCGATGGCGAGGCCGGCACCACGGGCTTGCAAATCCGCGAACGTTTGGCCTTGATGCCCGATGTGATGCTGGTGAGCATTGACCCGGCTGAGCGGAAAAACCCTGTCGCCAAAGCGGCACTGATGGCAGAGGTTGAATTGGTGGTGCTGTGCTTGCATGACGATGCCGCCAAAGCCTCGGTGGCCATGGTTGACGCCATGGATTCGCGCCAGCCTCGTGTGTTGGATGCATCCACCGCGCACAGAACCCATGCCGATTGGGTGTACGGGTTTCCTGAATTGTGTGAATCGCAAGCGGCGGCAATTGCCCAAGCCCGCCGTGTGGCCAACCCGGGTTGTTACGCCACGGGTGCGATCGCCTTGATCCGGCCGTTGGTGGATGCCGGATTGATTCCCGCGAATTTCCCGCTGAGCTTGCCGTCAGTGAGCGGCTATTCTGGCGGCGGGCGCAGCATGATCGAAGCCTATGAAGCCGCAACCGCCCCATTGTTTGAAGCCTATGCGCTGGGCCTGTCGCACAAACATATTCCTGAAATCATGCATTGCACAGGCTTGACGACCCGCCCGCTGTTTGTGCCGTGTGTGGGCAATTTCAAGCAAGGCATGTTGGTGCAGATTCCTTTGCACTTGGCGCAATTGCCTGGCCGTGTCAGCGCAGATGATTTGCACACGGCTTTGCATGAACACTATGCAAAAACCAACGATCCGACACAACCCAGCGTGAAGGTTTTGCCACCGACAGACGATTTGAAATTGGACGCCACCGCTTTGAACGACACCAACCTGATGGAGTTGCGTGTTTTTTCAAACCCCCCGCACGGCCATGCGGTGTTGATGGCGCGACTGGACAATTTGGGCAAAGGTGCCAGTGGTGCAGCGGTGCAAAATTTGCGACTGATGCTCAACATCTGAGCCGCACCCACTCAGCTTGTGCGTGCATGTACCTGACCGTGGAATAACCCTGTCAGCGCTAACGCCGTGGTGGGCTCGCAGATCAAATGTCTTCGCTGTGCGCCAGTCCAGCCACCACCTGTCGCACCACATCTCCAGAAAAACCGCGTGTGGCCAAAAACCGCGCTTGGCGATTTCGCGTCGCGGCATCGGTCGCCACCACACCGAATTTTTTTTGCCAAATGGCCCATGCACGCGCCAATTCAGAATCTTTCAACGCCGCCACAGTGTCGGCAACCACGTCGGCAGACAAACCTTTGGCTTGCAATTCTTGGCGCAAGCGCATGCTCCCCAATTTGCCAGCACGTCGGTTCACCAAGGTTTCTGCAACACGGCTGTCGTCGACCAAACCACGGGCTTCGAGTTGTGCCACCGCTTGCGCCACGTCTTCGGCACTGGCTTGTTCGCTGAGCAGTTTTTCTTGCAATGCCTGGCGCGAGTATTCGCGCTGGGCCAGCAAATCCACCGCGCGGGCCTTGAGCGACGCCGGTTTGGGCGTGGTCGCATGCGACACCCCGCCTTGAATCACTTTGAACGCCCTGTGCTCTGCCATGGGGCCCCTCACTTGACGGCTTGCAGTTTGGTTTCTTCAACTTCCACAGCGAGCAAGGGGATGTTGAGCGACTCGCGCACTTTGTTTTCGATCTCAATGGCCAATTCATGGTTTTCACGCAGGAATTCGCGGGCATTGTCTCGGCCTTGACCGATTTTTTCGCCTTGGTAGGCGTACCAGGCACCGGACTTGTCAACGATTTTGGCGGCCACGCCCATGTCGATGATTTCACCGTGGCGGCTGATGCCTTCGCCAAACAAAATATCGAATTCAGCGGTTTTGAACGGCGGCGCCACTTTGTTTTTGACGACTTTGACTTTGGTTTCGTTGCCGATGGACTCTTCGCCCTTTTTGATGGTGCCGGTGCGGCGGATGTCTAAGCGCACCGACGCATAAAACTTCAAGGCATTGCCGCCGGTGGTGGTTTCGGGTGAACCAAACATGACGCCGATCTTCATGCGGATCTGGTTGATGAAGATGACCGTGCAATTGGTTTTCTTGATGTGTGCGGTGAGTTTGCGCAAGGCCTGGCTCATGAGACGGGCTTGCAGGCCGGGCAACGAGTCGCCCATTTCGCCTTCCAACTCGGCCTTGGGTGTGAGCGCAGCCACCGAGTCGATGACGATCAAATCGACGGCACCCGAGCGCACCAAGCTGTCGACGATTTCGAGCGCTTGCTCGCCGGTGTCAGGCTGGCTGATCAGCAGGTCTTGCAAATTGACGCCTAACTTTTGCGCGTATTGCACGTCCAACGCGTGTTCGGCATCGACGAACGCACAAGTACCCGCCATTTTTTGCATTTCGGCAATGACTTGCAAAGTGAGCGTGGTTTTGCCAGAGGATTCCGGCCCGTAAATTTCGATGACACGGCCGCGCGGCAAACCGCCGACCCCCAGCGCCACGTCCAAACCCAGCGAGCCGGTGGAAACCACTTGTATGTCTTCGATGACTTCGCCCTCGCCCAAGCGCATGATGGTGCCCTTGCCAAATTGCTTTTCAATTTGTGCGAGTGCGGCTTGCAGGGCTTTGGCTTTTTCTCCGGCGGCGGCGATGCTTTTGACGTTATCCATGAAAAACTCCTTAGGTATCAATGGGTTAAAAAACTTTTTGAAGACTGTGTTGAAACACAGGCTGGATGCATGAACAGTACTTTATCTGGCAAATACACATCTGTAAATGGTTTTTTTGGTCAGTTTGCCTTACTATATAAGCATGTCTTTCAACCTGCTGTCTTCGTCTCAAGATTGGCGGCAAGCGCACCTGGGCCGCTTGTTGGGCCATGCCATGCGCCGCTTTGACGACCGCGTGCTGGCCCTGATGGCCCGGCATATCGATGTGCCTTTGGCCTTGTCCCATTTGGCGGCGCGCGACAAGGTCAGTGCGGCACATATCCACATCACACGGCATTTACCTCTCAACGGTGCGCGTTTGGTGGAACTCGCCGCCATGGCGGGCATGAGCAAGCAAGCCATGGGCGACTTGGTGACGCAATGCGAGGCCTGGGGCTTGGTGCAACGCGTGGCCGACACACTCGACAGCCGCGCCAAACGCATCGTGTTCACCGAGAGCGGGTTGGACTGGCTGCGTGCATTCGAACAAGCGGTGGCCCAAGCAGAAGAAGAGTTCCGACAAGAGGTGGGCAACGATATCGCTACCGTGGTCAGCTTGGGACTGGAGGCGTATGGCAACGCCTATCGTTAACCCGTAGGCATGTGCGCCAAATGGGCCGCATCATGCATGCTGCACCTAGAATGAAAAACAGCGGTTTTGCTACACCCCCGGGAGATGGTTCATGCGCATTCTCATCGCCGAAGACGATCAGGTTCTCGCCGATGGTTTGTTGCGCACACTGCGTGCTTCAGGCGCAGCGGTAGACCATGTGGCCAACGGCAGCGAAGCCGATGCAGCACTCATGACATCGAGTGAATTTGACCTGATCATTTTGGATTTGGGTTTGCCCAAAATGCATGGCTTGGAGGTGCTCAAGCGCTTGCGTGCGCGGGGCAACAGCATGCCCGTGCTGATACTCACCGCGGCAGACAGCGTGGAAGAACGTGTCAAAGGTTTGGATTACGGCGCAGACGACTACATGGCCAAACCCTTCAGCCTGCAAGAGCTCGAAGCCCGGGTACGTGCCCTGACTCGCCGTGGCATGGGCAGCACCACCGCCACCATCAAACACGGTCCTTTGGTGTATGACCAAGCGGGTCGCATGGCCACCATCGATGGACGCATGGTCGAACTCTCCGCGCGAGAACTCGGCTTGCTAGAAGTGCTGTTGCAACGTGTAGGACGCTTGGTCAGCAAAGACCAATTGGTCGAGCGTTTGTGCGAATGGGGCGAAGAAGTCAGCAACAATGCCATCGAGGTTTACATACACCGTTTGCGCAAAAAAATTGAAAAGGGGCCGATCCGCATTGCCACTGTTCGGGGCTTGGGTTATTGCTTAGAAAAAATCCTGCCACCACCCACCTGATGTCGGTGCGCCCATGGTGAAACTGTTCCAAGGGCGGCAACGCTCGCTGTTTGGCGAAATCCTCGATTGGATGCTCACACCGTTTCTGCTGCTGTGGCCGATCACGTTTGGTTTGACATGGCTGGTGGCAGAAGGCATTGCCAAAGTCCCTTTCGATCGCAGCTTGCAACAAAACGTGAACGTGTTGGCGCAATTGGTGCAAAGCGATGACACGCATGTCCGCTTTCAATTGCCAGACACCGCCCACCGCATACTGCATGCCGACGCCACCGACACGGTCTATTACCAGGTACTGGGTGGTCGCAGCGAACTGCTGGGCGGCGAAGCCAAACTGCCGCTGCCGCAAGACGATGAAAAATTTGTGACCGATGAAATGCGCTTGCGCGACGACATGCTGAATGGCACACCGATTCGCGTGGCGTACATGTGGGTGCGGGTGCAACCGCAAGAGGCTCGGCCGGCCTTGGTGCAAGTCGCGGAAACTTTGGAAAAGCGCTCGGTGCTGGCCCGTGAAATCATCCGTGGCGTGATGCTGCCGCTGTTTGTGATCTTGCCTTTGTCGGTGTTGTTGGTCTGGTTGGCGCTCACGCGTGGCATCAAACCCTTGAACGAACTCGAAGACAGAATTCGCCAACGCAAGCCCGGTGACATGAGCCCTTTGGATGAACACACCGTTCCCTCAGAGGTCGTGCCGTTGGTGTCGTCCATCAACGATTTGCTGGTGCGTTTGCAAGGGTCGATCGCCACCCAAAAGCGTTTTTTGGCCGATGCTGCTCACCAACTGAAAACCCCGCTGGCAGGCTTGCGCATGCAAGCCGATTTGGCACAACGCAGCGACGCCAATGCGCAAGATTTGAAGCAATCGCTCAAACACATTGGCCTTGCCAGCATGCGCGCTACACACACGGTCAACCAATTGTTGGCGCTGGCCCGCGCAGAAAGCAGCGGCATGGGCATGGCCACGCAAACCTGCGATCTGTCGGTATTGACCATGGAAGTGGTGAAAGACTCCTTGCCCCGCGCCATGGAGTTGCGCATTGACCTCGGGTTTGAAGGACCGCAGCCGCACCAAGCCATGCTGCCGGGCAACCCCACCTTGCTCAAAGAAATGGTGCGCAACCTGATCGACAACGCATTGAATTACACACCTTCGTCCGAAACCCAGCCCGGCGTGGTGACAGCGCGCGTGTGTGGAGACGCGCAGACCGGTTGGCGTTTGGAAGTGGAAGACTCCGGCCCAGGCATTGCCGCGAGCGAACGCGAACGTGTGTTTGAGCCTTTTTACAGGGCCTTGGGCAACGAAGCCGATGGCTCAGGTTTGGGTTTGGCCATCGTGCGCGAAATCGCTGTCAAGCACCATGCCCAAGTCAGCATCAGCGACACCCACGAGGGCCACTCGCCACCCGGGGCGCGTTTCAGCGTCCGCTTTTCATCCATCAACCTTAACCGCTGAACCCACGCCACACAAACAAGCCCGATTTGCGGGCCGGGGCGAACGGCATCATGCGGCACTCGCGCCAAACACCACCACATGGTCGGCTTGCAAGCGAATGCCTATCCATTCACCCACATGGTGGTCGTGGTGACTGGGCACATGTGCCATGAGGGTTTGTCCACTGGCCAAGCGCAAGGTGTATAAAAACTCCGAGCCGCGAAATGCTTTGCGCAGAATTTCGGCTTTCACAGGCGCATCGTCGTCATGCACGATATCGTCGGCACGCAACAAAACTTCGCACGCACCATCGGCTGAGATCGGGTGTTGCGCGATATCTTCATCCATGTCTTGCAAATCACCCAAGGGTGTGTGCAACACCATGTGCTGGCCTTCTTGTTTGGCCTTGGCGGGTGCGAACACGCCGTGTCCGATGAAGTCGGCCACAAAACGGGTTTTGGGCCGGTGGTAGAGCTGGTAGGCGTCATCCCATTGCTCCAATTGGCCTTGGTGCATCACGCCAATGACGTCACCCAAGGCAAAGGCTTCCATTTGGTCATGCGTGACAAACAGCGCGGTGATTTGTGCCTGCTGCAATATCTCGCGCAATTCGTGCGCCAGCCGCTCGCGCAAATCCACATCGAGGTTGGAAAACGGCTCATCCAACAACAACAACAACGGTTCTGGTGCCAACGCCCTTGCCAAGGCCACGCGCTGTTGTTGACCCCCGGACAACTCGTGCGGATAGCGCCGCGCAGCGGATGACAAGCCCACCAAAGACAGCATGTCTTGCACACGCGCTTCGCGCTCCAAGGCGTTCCACTGCGACAAACCAAAGGCGATGTTTTTTTCGACATTCAAATGGGGGAACAACGCATAGTCTTGAAACACCATGCCAATGCGGCGGTTTTCTGCGGCATGGTGAACCCCGGGACTGCTGATGACTTGGCCGTTCATCGAAATGACGCCACCGCTGACCGGCTCTAAGCCTGCCACGGCTCTGAGCAACGTGGTCTTGCCACATCCTGAAGGCCCGATCAACACACCCATTTGGCCCTGATGCAAACCAAAACTCACGCGGTTCACCGCTGCTTGGTCCCGGCCGGGATAACGCACTTGCAAATCAGACACATCGATAAACATGAAGCGATTGTAGGCAGGCACATGACCCACTGCCTACAATCGCCGCTTACCCTTGCCCGCCTACGCGCCGATTCACGCCATGCCTTTGTTCACTGTTCTTCGCGGGTTCACCGTTTGGATGCTTGTCACGCCGGTGCTGGTGGTGCTGGCCGCTTGGTCGCAATGGGACGCTGCATCTGCTGATGTGTGGCAGGGTTTGTTACACACCGTTTTGCCCGAGTACACGCTCACGAGTTTGTGGCTGTGCCTGTTGGTGGCGTTGGGTGTGGTGAGCATGGGCAGTGTCAGTGCGGCGGCGGTCAGTTTGTTCGATTTTCCAGGCCGACGAACCCTCGGTTGGTTGTTGTTGCTGCCACTGGCCATGCCGGCTTATGTGGTGGCCTACGCCTACACCGATTTCTTGCAATACAGCGGGCCGCTGCAAACTTGGTTGCGATCGCACACTGGTTGGCAAGGCGCTTTGTGGCCGGATGTGCGCAGCACCTGGGGTGCGGCGGTGGTGTTGAGCTTGAGTTTGTATCCGTATGTGTATTTGCTCTGCCGCAGTGCGTTGGCAGAACGGGCGCCGCAGTTGATGGAGGCGGCGCGTTTGTTGGGCGCTGGTTTGGTCCGGCGCATTTTTCGCGTGGCGTTGCCATTGGCTCGGCCGGCCATCGCGGCTGGCTTGGCCTTGGCCATGATGGAGACCTTGGCCGACTTTGGGGTCAGCAGTTATTTTGGTGTGCAAACTTTTTCCACCGGCATTTACAAAGCTTGGTTGGTGATGGACAACCGGGTGGCGGCAGCACAGCTGTCCTCGTTTTTGTTGTTGCTGGTCGCTGTGGTGCTGTGGATGGAATACCGGGCGCAATCTCGGCTGCGGTTTGTCACCCGACGCGGCGCTTCTCGCGGCCACGAATCACAAGCATTGCGTTTGCACGGTTGGCACGCTGCGCTGGCTTTTGTCTTGTGCGTGTTGCCGGTGTTGCTGGGTTTTGTGTTGCCCCTGCTGATCATGGGACATGCGCTGTGGGTGGGTAGCCAGCAACAAGCCTTGCCTTGGGCCGCATTCGTGGGCTGGTTCTGGAACAGCCTGAAGTTGGGCGGAATCAGCGCGGTGCTGGCCGTGGGTTTGGCGCTGGTGCTGGCGCATGGTGTGCGCACCCGTCCTACGTGGTGGCGTCGTTTCAGCACCCATTTGGCGGGTTTGGGTTATGCCGTGCCGGGTGTGGTGATCGTGGTGGGTTTGTTGATGCCTGTGTCCTGGGTACAAGGACGCTGGCCTGAGAGTGGTGTGGGTTATTGGCTGACTGCCACGCTGCTCGGTGTGTTGTGGGCCTACCTGGTGCGCTTTATCGCCGTGGCATTGCAAAGCATACAAAGTGGTTATGCGCGCATCCCCGTGAGTGCCGATGAAACTGCGCGCATGCTCGGTTCAAGCGGTCGTGATGTGTTCGCAAGAGTGCATTGGCCGCTGCTGCGTCCGGCTGCCGCCTCTGCGTTGCTGCTGGTTTGGGTGGATGTCATGAAAGAGCTGCCCGCCACCTTGGTATTGCGCCCGTTCAACACCGATACCTTGGCGGTGATGGCTTACCAACTGGCCCGCGACGAGCGTTTGGGCGAAGCAGCGCTGCCATCGCTGGCCCTGGTGATCGCCGGGTTGCTGCCGGTATTGCTGATGGCCAGGGCGCAAAACCCGACCAAATAAACCCCATACCCCAGGCCAAATGCGAATAATTCGCATTTGAGTTATGATGGCACCTGAATTGTCGAAAGGTGCTTGTATGCGTTCAGTTTCCCCCTCCCAATGGTTTGTGAAAGCCCGGTTGACCCTGTTGGCTGGTGGTTTGTTGCTTGGCAGTCTGACGGGTTTTGCCGCCGAGGAACCGGTGCTCAACCTGTATTCGGCGCGTCACTACGCCACTGACGAGGCGCTGTACAACAACTTCACCCGCGCCACCGGCATCAAAATCAACCGGGTCGATGCGGACGACGCAGGCATCTTGGCCCGGCTCAAAGCCGAAGGTGCGGCCTCACCGGCAGACGTGATCTTGTTGGTCGATGCAGCTCGGTTGTGGAAAGGCGAGATCGACAATTTGTTCGCGCCAGTGCAGTCTCCCACTTTGCTCAAAGCCGTTCCTGAACATTTGCGCGCCAAACAACGGCCAGAGGGTACGCGCTGGTTCGGCTTGTCTACCCGTGCTCGCGTCATTGTGTATGACAAGCAAAAATTCAAACCCGAAGATGTCGACACCTACGAAAAATTAGCCGATACCAAGTTCTCCGGGCGTTTGTGTATTCGCTCGGGCTCACATCCTTACAACTTGTCTTTGTTCGGTGCCATGCTCGAGCACTTGGGCCCAGCGGCCACGGAAACCTGGCTCAAGGGCTTGGTCGCCAATTTGGCGCGCCAACCCAAAGGGGGCGACACTGACCAAATCAAAGGCGTGGCCAGCGGTGAATGTGGCGTGGCCTTGGCCAACTCCTATTACTTGGCGCGTCTTTTGCGCAGCGACAGCGCCCAGGACAAAGCCGTTGTCGAGCGCATCGGTGTGGTGTTTCCCAACCAAGCGAGTTGGGGCACGCATGTGAATATCGCAGGCGGTGCCATGGCACGACACGCCAAACACCCGCAAAACGCAGTGGCCTTCCTCAACTATTTGGTGAGTGAACAAGCGCAAATGTATTTCGCAGACGGCAACAACGAATGGCCAGTGGTCAAAGGCCTCTCCATCAACAATCCGGCGCTCAAAGCCATGGGTGGAGCTTCGTTCAAGAGCGAAAAACTGGCTGCCAGTGTGGTCGGTATGAACCAGATCAAAGTGCAACAAATGCTGGACCGCGTTGGGTTGCGCTGAAAACCTGGACACACCGCTTTGCGAGCAAGACACAGACGTCCTGGTGGCTTTTTTGCACACCCTCACTGACTCGGACTTGGCGGCTCGGGCTGCATCGCTTGCGGGTTCAACTGCTGTTGCAAACGCTGCGGTTCACGCGGCTGCACCGGTTGCCATCCCCAAGGTTGTAACCAGCCGTTAGCCCAAGCAGCGAACAGCACATTGGCGATCAACAACACGGCCGCACACAGCCACAAGGTTTTTTTCATGGCGCTGCGGTCACGCTGACTTCATCGCTGTTGACCTGAACCCGGCCTTGGCGGGTGTCGATCTGCAACACGCCTTGGCTGTCCACCCCAGCGGCTTTGCCTTGTGTGCCGTTGGACAACGTCAATGCGTGTCCGGCCAACGCATCTCGCCGCAGGTAGGCGGTGTGAAACGCCGCAAACCCTTCGCGTTCAAAGCGCTGTAAGCCTTGGGTCACATGCGGCAACAAAAGATGCAGCAGCTCTTGCGGTTGCAGCGCTTGCCCCAGCCATTCACGCAAACCGGCAGGCTCGCTGCGGTAGTGGGCAGAAGCCTTTGGTGCAGATAGGTTCAAGCCAATGCCTATGACCGCGAACCGTGAAGCATGGGTGGGATCGTGACGCACCGCTGTCTCGATCAAAATGCCACCGAGCTTGCGCATGTTCGCGCCTTGTCCCGCCACCAAGTCGTTGGGCCATTTCAATGCCAACCCCAAGGCATGCGTGGGGTCTAAGCTGTCTGCCAAACAACAACCCACCGCCAAGGACAACCCGGACCAATCGGCAGGCGACAACACCATGCCCAGTGAAAAGGTGAGCGCATCACCCGACTGTCCTTGCCAATCGCGTCCCATGCGGCCTCGGCCTGCGGTTTGTTGGTCTGCCCACAACAAACAGGTGCTGGTGTCGCCCGCGCGGGCGCGGCGCATGAGCTCGGTGTTGGTGGAATCCAAAACAGGAACATGCTCGAAACGCGCCAAAGGGTCCAACCGCTGCAACATGGCTTGGACAGGATGTGCAGTGCGGGCGTTGTCAGACATGGGCACAGGTTGCAACCGAACGCAAAAGCCTCAGTCTTTGGGCGAAAGCAATGTGCCCCGGCAGACGGATGATCCGCAACGGCATGGGTAGTCAGCCAGCAACTCAGGGGTGTATTTCTCGTCGATCACCAAGCCGTAGTCGTAATGGAGTTCTTCGCCAGCTTTGATTTTGCGCAAAGTACGGATAAAAATACGGCCGCCCGCTTCATCCGCTTCACAATTGGGGGCACAAGAATGGTTGATCCATCGCGCATCGTTGCCGCCATAAAGCGCATCGATCACATTTTTTTTGCTGACGTGAAAGTAAAACGTGTGGTTGGGATCGCTCGGGTCGTGGGGATGGCGCTTTTGCGCTTTTTTCCAACTGATGACCTCGCCGGTGTATTCGATGATGATTTCGCCTTTGGCGATCGGCACCAGGGCAAACACCCCTTTGCCATGAACGCCTGAACTGCGGACTTCAATGCGCTTGCCATGGGCGGGTGCGATGATGGGGGAGGTCAAGTTGAAAACTCTGTTAAGTTGAATACGTACATGTGCGCGTGCGCGCGCACGCGAGAGAGCCGATTGTATGCAAGGAACACATTCATGAGTAAAACACTGGTCATCGCCGAAAAGCCTTCTGTGGCGCAAGACATCGTCAAAGCGCTCACGCCCACCGCAGGCAAGTTTGAAAAACATGACGACCATTTTGAAAACGACAGCTATGTGGTGACCAGTGCGGTGGGCCATTTGGTTGAGATACAAGCCCCCGAAGAATTTGATGTCAAACGCGGCAAATGGAGTTTTGCCCACCTGCCGGTGATTCCGCCTTATTTCGATTTGAAGCCGGTAGAAAAAACCAAATCGCGTTTGGCCGCCGTGGTCAAACAAGCCAAACGCAAAGACGTCAGCGCCATCATCAATGCCTGCGATGCAGGGCGCGAAGGCGAATTGATTTTTCGCTTGATCGAGCAATACGCGGGCGGTAAAAAGCCGCTGGACAAACCGGTCAAACGCCTGTGGCTGCAGTCAATGACGCCACAAGCCATTCGCGACGGGTTTGGCAGTTTGCGCAGCAGCACCCAAATGCAAGGCTTGGCCGATGCAGCACGCAGTCGCTCTGAAGCCGACTGGTTGGTGGGCATCAACGGCACCCGCGCGTTCACCGCGTTCAATTCTCGAGACGGCGGTTTTTTCCTCACCACCGTCGGTCGGGTGCAAACGCCCACGCTCTCCGTCGTGGTCGAGCGCGAAGAAGTGATTCGCCAATTTGTCAGCCGCGACTATTGGGAAATTCACGCGAGCTTTGCGGCGCAAGCGGGGGCTTATGCGGGCAAGTGGTTCAACCCCAAGCACACGCCGAATGCCGACGACAAAGAAATCAAAGAAGACAGGGTCTGGAACTTGGCCGATGCACAAGCCATCGCCCAAGCGGTGAAAAACCAAACGGCCACGGTGACCGAAGAAAGCAAGCCCAGCAGCAAGGGCAGCCCAGGTTTGTTTGACCTGACCAGCTTGCAGCGCGAAGCCAATGGCCGCTTTGGCTTCTCCGCCAAAACCACGTTGTCGTTGGCGCAAAGCCTGTATGAACGCCACAAAGCGTTGACCTATCCGCGTACCGATTCGCGCCATTTGCCTGAAGACTACTTGGCCACGGTGAAAGACACGATGCAAATGTTGGCCAAGAGCAGCATGGGCCACTTGGCACCGTTTGCCAAAACCGCCATCGCCGAGGGCTATATCAAGCCCACCAAAAAAGTGTTCGACAACAGCAAGGTCAGCGACCACTTTGCCATCATCCCCACCTTGGAAGCACCCAGTGGTTTGTCTGACGCGGAACAAAAACTCTATGACTTCGTGGTGCGCCGCTTCATCGCCGTGTTCTATCCGGCTGCGCAATTCATGGACACCACACGCATCAGCCAAGTGGCCGTGTCTGGTCACACCCACCATTTCAAAACCACTGGTCGCGTGCTGATTGACCCGGGTTGGCAAGCCATTTATGGCAAAGAAGTGGACGAAGAAGAAGACAAAGAATCTGGGAAAATTTTGGTCAAACTCGCTGCCGGTGAAAAGCCCTCGGTCAGCGAAGCCGACACCAAGGGCCTGAAAACCCGCCCACCTGCGCGCTATACCGAAGCGACTTTGCTCGGCGCCATGGAAGGTGCGGGCAAAACCGTGGAAGACGATGAACTGCGCGAAGCCATGCAAGAAAAAGGCTTGGGCACACCCGCCACACGCTCGTCCATCATCGAAGGCTTGCTCAACGAAAAATACATGCTGCGCGACGGCCGCGAACTGATTCCAACCGCCAAAGCATTTCAACTGATGACTTTGTTGCGTGGCTTGGGGGTGGAAGAACTGTCTCGCGCTGACCTCACAGGCGACTGGGAATTCAAACTGTCGCAAATGGAAAAAGGCAAGTTGTCACGCGAGGCCTTTATGCAAGACATCGCTGACATGACCGGCCGCATGGTGAAAAAAGCCAAGGAATACGACCGCGACACCATCCCCGGCGACTACGCCACTCTGACCACACCTTGCCCGAATTGCGCTGGCGTGGTGAAAGAAAACTACCGCCGATACAGCTGCATTGGCAAACTTGGCGCGGTGGCCAAAACCAATGCTGACGGTGAATCCGAAGGGCCAGGTTGCGGTTTTTCATTCGGCAAAACACCGGCGGGACGCACCTTTGAATTGGCCGAGGTCGAGCAGTTTTTGCGTGACAAAAAAATCGGACCGCTGGATGGTTTCCGCTCTAAAGCCGGTTGGCCGTTCGCCGCCGAGATCGCGTTGAAATTCAGCGATGAAGACAAAAACTGGAAGCTGGAGTTTGACTTTGGCGACGACAAAAACGCTGAAAGCGGCGAGATGGTGGAGTTTGCCGACGCTGAAAACCTGGGCGCTTGCCCCAAGTGCGGCAGCCCGGTGCATGAACACGGTGCGAACTATGTCTGCAGCAAATCTGTGCCGACACATGCGCAACCGACGCCGAGCTGCGATTTCAAATCCGGACGCGTCATCTTGCAGCAGGTGATCGAACACGAACAGATTCAAAAACTGCTGGCCACTGGCAAAACCGATTTGCTCGAAAAATTTGTCTCCATGCGCACTCGCCGCGCTTTCAAAGCCTATCTGACCTATGACGCAGAGGCTGGCAAAGTGAGTTTTGCGTTCGAGCCGAGCAAGTACCCGAAAAAAGGCGGCGCACCGACCACCGCCGCCCTGGCCAAAGCAGCGGGCAAAACATTGCCCGGCAAGAAAACCCCTGCCGCCAAAAAGGCGGCGGCCAAAACAGCCAAGGCGGCCAAACCCAAAGCCCCTCGCAAAGCCGCTGCGGGCAAAGCGCCCAGCGCAGCCTTGGCAGCGGTGATTGGCCACGAAGCCGTGGCGCGTACCGAGGTCATGAAAAAACTGTGGGATTACATCAAGACCAATAACCTGCAAGACCCGAAAGACAAGCGCACCATCCAATGCGACGCCAAACTCAAAACCGTGTTTGGCAAAGACAGCGTGGGCATGTTTGAGTTAGCGGGCTTGATTGGGGCGCATTTGGGGTGATGGGTGAATGCTTGTGTCTGTAAGCGCATCTATGGGAATATGGGCGAATGTTCGACCGCTCACGGCGTGCTTTGCAAACAAAGTGGTACCTGACTGGCTAAAAAATCATAAACCGCTCGGATCCGTGCGCTGGTTTGCAATTCACGGTGAACAGTCAGCCAAACGGGAAACTGAGGCATGTCTAACAAGGGCAGGACCGGTTTCACTGCGGGCTCGTTGCGCACCAAATAATCTGGCACAAAGCCAATGCCTGATCCTGCTTTGACAGCCGCCCATTGGGCAATCAAGTCATCGCTGCGAACTGCAAAGTGCAGGTCTTCGACCGAAAAACCTTGTGCTTCAAAGCCCAAGTCCACTTCCCTGTTTTGGTCACCCGCGATCAAATCATGCGCCAGCAAGTCTTGGATCTGTTTCGGCAAGCCTCTGCGCTCCAAATAGTCCCTGTGTGCGCAAGCCTGAATGCCGATATGGCCGATGCGCTTGGCGATCAAACTGGCTTGATCAGGGCGCACCATGCGCAGCGCAATATCGGCTTCGCGGCGCAACAAGTTGCTGACGTTGTTGCTGACCACCAGCGCCACGGTGACCTCCGGCAAGGTTTGGCGCATGGCGGCCAAGAGGGGTGGCAGTAAAAAGCACGCCACAGGCTGGCTGGCTGTGATGCGAACCAGGCCCTGCAAACCTGTCGTGCTGCCCGTGGCCAAGCGCGAAAAACTGGCTGCACCGGCATGCATGGTTTGCGCTGCCTCCGCCAACGCCATGGCTTGGGGCGTGGCTTGCAAGCCTCGGCCTGTGCGCTCAAACAGCACCACATTCAACTGTTGCTCCAACTCTGCAATGTGACGCCCCAAGGTCGGTTGGCTGATACCGGTCTGCCGTGCGGCGCCCGTCAAACTGCCCTGCTCCAGCGCAGCCAAAAACGACGGGATCAACGACCAATTGAAGCTGCCTTCATTCATACATGAATACCTGAGTTACACGTTTATGCAATTGTGCAACTTCAGCTTGTTAACCACAATTTATTCATCTCAATACCTTCGATGGAGACAAGCCCATGAATAAACGCCAGTTTTTACGCATCAGCGGTGGCGGCTTGATCGCCGCCGCCACGCTCAGCAGCCTAGCGGGTTGCAGCTCTGGCTTGCCGCCAGAAGCGATCGCAGCATGGCGACCGCCCGCCGCTGACTTGGACATTCGCCGCTGGGCCATTTCACACGCTTTGCTGGCACCCCATGCGCACAACCTGCAATCTTGGTTGGTTGATTTGGACACCCCTGACACGATCGTGTTGCGCTTGGATCTGCGCCGCTTGCTGCCCGAAACCGATCCTTGGTCGCGTCAGTTGGTCATCAGCCAAGGTACTTTTTTAGAGCTGTTGCAGATGGCGGCCAACGAGCGGGGCTACCGTGCAGACATCAGCATGTTCCCGCAAGGCGAGTTTGACGCCAAAGCCCCCGACAGCCGCCCCACCGCCCTGATCCGTTTGGCCAAAGACGATGGTGTGAAAGCCGACCCCTTGTTTGCGCACATTTTCAATCGGCATACCCACCGTGGCGTTTATGACAACCGCATACCTAACGCACAAGCCCGTCAAACCTTGGCCGACAGCGTGAAGGACTTCCCGGTGCAGTTGGGGTTGGTAACAAGCGAGGATGCCAGCATGCAACAACACCGCGCCATCGCCATGGACGCTTGGCGCATTGAAATGCAAACGCCCCATACCTTGCTCGAATCCTACAAAGTGCTGCGTGTGGGTCCGCAAGAAATCGCCCAACACAGGGATGGAATTTCACTCAACACCCCCATGGTTCGTGGCTTGGTGGCGCTGAATTTGTTTGACCGCAGCAAGCCTTCAGAGCCCGACAGCTTTGCCATCAAGGGGCAAATCAGCGAATTCAACGACAAAATGTCAACCACCCCCGCTTGTGTATGGCTCTCCACCTCGGACAACAGCCGCCGCACGCAAATGCTGTGTGGGCGTGCCTATGTGCGCTTGCAACTGGCCGCCACCGGCTTGGGCCTGCGCATGCATCCCTTGTCACAGGCCTTGCAGGAATACCCCGAGCAGACCAACAACTACAAAGCCATTCACGCGCTCTTGGTTGGCAAGGACAGCACCGCCACGGTGCAAATGTGGACGCGTTTGGGCTATGCACCCGCTGGTGCGCCTTCACCCCGCCGAGGTCTCCAAGCGCATTTGGAAAAAGCCTGATGAAAAAACCGCAGGCTTCATGTATACATAGTTGATCGACGCGGCAATTCAACGCCCCTCGCGCTAAATGGATTGGCTGGCGATTGGCGAGCCTGTCTTGGTCCCTGACGCAGGCTCGGCCTCGCCTCCACACTTGCACAACGTCGGCTACAGCCGCCCTGCAAATATTACCTACAAGTTGGATTTATTTTGCTTTAACGATTCCTATAGGTTATATTTTTTTGATTGGAATAACACCCGTAAGTTTCATGAACAAGCCCTTCCGTGATCTTCAGCTTCAACAAACACATGACCAGCTCACCGCCTGGAAAGCGTCAGCTTTGAGCCCACGCCCCGCTTCTGGATGGGTGCGTGCTATTCGCGAGTCAGTGGGAATGTCTGCGGCGGCATTCGCGCGTCGGCTGGGCATGTCGCATGCCGGTGTGCGCAAACTGGAAAACTCTGAGGCGTCTGACGCCATCACCCTGGCCAGTCTGCGCAAATTGGCAGCCGCGCTCGATTGCGAACTGCACTATGCCTTGGTGCCGCGCACCAGTTTGAAGGACATGGTGCAGCGACAGGCAGAAACCGTTGCGCGCCAACGTATGCAACCGATTGCCCATTCCATGGCGCTGGAAGACCAGACGCTTAGTGAATCACAGCACAAGTTGCAATTGGCGATGACTGCCAAAGCATTGCTTGAAGGTTCAGGCCGCAATCTGTGGTGAGTTGTCGAAGATGAATTTTTTTATCTGCCGGGTGCCACCCCGCTTGATCCGGATGACGCTGCCGGACTGATACCGAAACACATCAGCGCCCAAGCTGATCTGAACGCGTGGGAGCAATTGAATATCGCTCAGGGTGACCAATGGGCGGCACGACAAACCAAACGAGAATTACTGGACCAAGGCTTTGTTCGTGGCTTGCACAAGCAGATGTTTGACAAGACCTGGCGGTGGGCGGGCAGCTTTCGCAACAGCAACAAAAACATCGGTGTCGATTGAACGCAAATCGCCGTGAGATTGCGGGATTTGTTGGACAACACCCGCTACCAGATTGCGCACCAAGTCTTCCATG
>Ga0192647_100960_pt1 | contig 19432 bp, 15 predicted proteins | sample LauGreFa1BDMLBSN_2_FD_133046 | JGI IMG/M metagenome (GOLD analysis project Ga0192647, IMG submission 133046) | Freshwater lake microbial communities from Lake Michigan, USA - Fa13.BD.MLB.SN - reassembly | ecosystem: Environmental > Aquatic > Freshwater > Lake | place: Lake Michigan, USA...
GAAGCGTTCATAAGATGCGGACAATTGTTCACGTATGCGATTTGGCTCGGTGATGTCGGTCATGGAAGACATCCAGCCGGTTTGCTGACCGTGCGCGTCAATCAGCGGCGAGACATACAAGCGCGCGTCAAAGAGCGTACCGTTTTTGCGCTTGACGCGGATTTGAAAACCGCTCAGAGTGGTACGTCCATTGAGCTGATCTTCAAGCTTTGCGTTAAGCAAATGCCGGTCTTCCTCTGGCCAATAAGGGAAGGGGGAGCGTAATCCGACAAGTTCTTTGTCGTTCCAGCCGGTCATCTGGCAAAAAGCGGCGTTCACATAGGTGATGCGCCCGTTCATGTCCATGGCGCGCATGCCCGTGAGAATGGAGTTTTCCATGGCACGGCGGAAATTGGTTTCTGCCACCAGTGCTTGTTGCGCATGCAAACGCCTGCGCGTATGCCGCCAGGTGCCTATCAGCATCCAGGTGGTCATGCCGCTGAGCAGCAAAACCAGCCAGAACAAGCCGCTGCCTATCAACACCTGGGAAGTACGGTAGGCCTGGGCGCGCAATTGCAGGCTGTTGCCAACCGTAGACACAGGAACGCTGTATTCATAAGCCTTTGCTTCCAAGGGCGCGTAATCAAACAAGCCGCTGCGGGGTTTGATGCTTTGACCAGCCAATAAAATGTTGTTGGCATCTACCAGCGAGACAGCGTGCCTGGCTGTGACTTCAGCGGGAACGGCGTAACGCAACAAATTGTCCAGCGAATATTCAACCAGCACCACACCCTTGAAATTGTCTTTGTTGAACATGGGAATGTGCAACTGAATATGTGCTTCCTGTAAGCTGCTGCCGTCTTCGGATTTGATCAAAATAGGCGTTGAATAAATCGAGCGCCTTATTTCCCGCGAAAGCAAAAATGAATCTTCGGTTTGCGGATAAAGCAACCATTTGTCTTGTTTGGAAAATGCTTGCAAGTCGGCGGCGCTGGAAGCGTAATGAGAGCGTACACGGCGCAAGGGATCAATCCAACTGATACTGGTCACTTCAGGGTATTGATTGGCCAGGTCCATGGCTTCTCTCGCAAATTCGATGACGGTGAATTTGTCGTTGCTTAAATCACGTGCCAGACGCAGCATTTGTTCCTGTTGCTCCAACAAGTGCAAACGCAATTTCTGTTGTGCGTATTCCAGGTCGCGTTGCACGCTTTCCTGTTCGCGTTCCATCTCTTCTATGCGCAGGTAACCGACGCTGCTGACGATGGTCAGCAAAAAAATACCGACGGCTGCAATAGGGGCCAGCAACGCAAACCGATCCTGGCGGCTGGGGCTTTGCTGTTTCCACCAGCTGACCCATTGGGAGGTAATTGCGCTTAGCAGTTTGCTTTTCATGTTGACTAGTTTAGGCGAATGACCCACACTGCTTTTAAAATTTCACGATATGAAATGCTATAGCGCAATTTGAAATTGTGCCAAAATATCCTAATCTTGTCATGATTCGAAACACGGCTATTTTGAGGAGACCACTATGTCAGCATTGCCCGACAACTTGCATACGTTTGCATCCAATGACAGCGACTCACAAGAAACGCGCGAATGGATGGATGCACTGTCCGCTGTCATCGCATCCGAAGGCCCAGAGCGAGCCCATTTTTTATTAGAACAACTGCTTGAGCACGCCAGAGAAAACAGCATAGACATGCCTTTCTCGGCCAACACGGGTTATGTCAACACCTTAGAGCCAGACCAGGAAGAACGGTGTCCCGGCAATATAGAAATTGAAGAGCGTTTGCGCGCTTACATGCGCTGGAACGCGATGGCGATGGTGGTCAAGGCCAACCGTCACAACCCCGCCGATGGCGGCGACCTCGGCGGCCACATCGGTTCATTTGCTTCGCTGGCCCACATGTTCGGCGCAGGCTTTAACCATTTTTGGCATGCCGAAAACGAAAACCACGGCGGCGATTTGCTCTACATACAAGGGCACGTGTCTCCCGGTGTGTACGCACGTGCCTATTTGGAAGGCCGGTTGACCGAAGATCAGTTGCTCAATTTCCGTCAAGAGGTCGACGGCAAAGGTTTGTCCAGCTACCCGCATCCCAAACTCATGCCCGAGTTTTGGCAGTTCCCCACGGTGTCCATGGGCTTAGGCCCGTTGATGGCGATCTACCAAGCCCGTTTTTTAAAGTATTTGCATGCGCGGGGCATCGCCAACACGGAAAACCGCAAGGTCTGGGTGTTTTGCGGCGATGGAGAAATGGACGAGGTCGAGTCACTGGGCGCTATCGGTCTGGCTGCACGCGAAAAACTCGACAACCTGATTTTTGTCATCAACTGCAATTTGCAGCGTTTGGACGGACCGGTGCGAGGCAACGGAAAAATCATTCAAGAGTTGGAGAGCGAATTCAGAGGCGCAGGCTGGAATGTGCTCAAGCTGATTTGGGGCAGTAACTGGGACTCGCTGATTGCGCGAGACAAAGACGGCGCGCTGCGCCGCATCATGATGGAAACCGTGGACGGTGACTACCAAGCCTTCAAGGCCAACGACGGCGCTTATGTACGCAAGCATTTCTTTGGTCGCGACCCGCGCACCCTCGAGATGGTCGCCAAGTTGAGCGATGACGATATATGGAATTTGCGTCGCGGCGGCCACGATCCGCAAAAGGTGTATGCGGCTTATGCGGCTGCGGTGAAACACAAAGGGCAACCCACGGTGCTGTTGATCAAGACGGTCAAAGGCTTCGGCATGGGTTCTTCAGGCGAAGGCAAGAACACGGTTCACCAAACCAAAAAATTGACCGACGAAGACATCAAGGCATTTCGCGACCGTTTCAATATTCCCATTCCTGACAGCGAACTCTCCCAATTGCCGTTTTACAAACCGGCAGATGACACACCCGAGATGCGCTATTTGCACGAGCGCAGACAAGCACTTGGTGGTTACTTGCCGCATCGCCGCACCAAAGCGGATGAGCATTTCACCGTGCCCAGTTTGGAGGTGTTCAAAGCCATCACCGAGGCCACGGCAGAAGGCCGTGAAATTTCCACCACGCAAGCGTATGTGCGTTTTCTGACGCAGTTGCTGCGCGACCAAGCCTTGGGCAAACGAGTGGTTCCCATTTTGGTGGACGAGGCGCGTACCTTTGGCATGGAAGGTTTGTTCCGTCAGGTCGGCATTTACAACCCCGATGGTCAGCAATACACACCGGTGGACAAAGACCAGGTGATGTTTTACAAAGAGGACAAAGCCGGACAAATTCTCCAAGAGGGCATCAACGAAGCCGGTGGCATGAGCAGCTGGATCGCGGCAGCCACGTCGTATTCGACGAACAACCGCATCATGATTCCGTTTTACGTCTATTACTCGATGTTTGGTTTCCAACGCATTGGTGACTTGGCATGGGCGGCAGGCGACATGCAAGCACGCGGCTTTTTGCTGGGTGGCACCTCAGGGCGCACCACGTTGAACGGTGAAGGTTTGCAGCACGAAGACGGTCACAGTCACATTTTGGCCGGCACGATTCCCAATTGCATCAGCTATGACCCGAGCTTTGCCCACGAGGTGGCGGTCATCATGCAGCACGGTCTTTACCGCATGGTTGAAAAGCAAGAGAACGTGTTTTATTACCTCACCTTGCTGAATGAAAACTACCCCATGCCCGGGCTCACAGCGGGCACTGAAGCGCACATCATCAAAGGCATGTATTTGCTGCAACCCGCCACGGGCGCGAAAAAAATGCCGCGCGTGAATTTGCTGGGGTCGGGCAGCATCTTGCGTGAATCCATGGCGGCCCGCGATTTGTTGGCATCCGATTGGGGCGTCGCAGCCCATGTTTGGAGTTGCCCGAGTTTCAACGAACTGGCTCGCGATGGCGCTGAAGCAGAGCGATGGAACCTGTTGCATCCCACCGAAACACCACGTGTGTCGTTTGTGGCGCAGCAACTCGGTGCGCACGACGGCCCGGTGGTGGCGTCGACCGATTACATGAAATCGTACGCCGACCAAATCCGTGCCTACCTGCCAGCAGGTCGCAGCTACAAAGTGTTGGGAACCGATGGGTTTGGACGCTCGGACTTCCGCAGCAAATTGCGCGAGCATTTTGAAATCAACCGCCACTACATCGTGGTGGCTGCATTGAAAGCATTGAGTGAAGAAGGCGTGGTCCCCGTGACCACCGTTGCCAAAGCCATTCAACAGTACCAATTGTCAGCGGACAAAATCAATCCGCTGAACGCTTAAAGCAAGAGGACACACACCATGGCCACCATTGACGTCACCATTCCCGACATTGGCGACTTTGACGAAGTTGCTGTCATCGAATTGCTGGTCAAAGCCGGTGACAAGGTGCGTGCAGAGCAATCGCTCATCACCGTTGAATCAGACAAAGCTTCCATGGAAATTCCTTGTTCGCACGCGGGTGTGGTCAAAGAAATGCATGTCAAATTGGGCGACAAGGTCAAGCAAGGTTCGTTGGTGTTGAAGTTGGAAACTGCGGATGCCGCTGTTGCCGCTGTGCCCTCGCCAGCACCTGTTGCTGCCGCGCCAGCATCTGCGCCGGTGATTGCGCCTTTGCCTGCGCCCGTGGTGGCGACCGATCCCACACCTGTTGCTGCGTCGGTTGTTGCCCCTGTTGCGGCCACTGCTGTGTTACCCGCGCACCAACCTGCGCTGACCTCATCCGGCGTGTTGCCTCACGCCTCGCCCTCGGTGCGTAAATTTGCACGTGAGTTGGGCGTGCCCTTGCAAGAGGTCAAAGGCAGCGGGCCCAAGGGTCGCATCTCAACCGAAGATGTGCAAGCTTTCAGCCGCGCTGTCATGGCGGGCGATGTCCGTACACAAGCGCAAGCCACCAAAGCACCGGCAGGTGACGGTGCAGGTTTGGGCTTGATACCTTGGCCGAAAGTGGACTTCGCGAAATTCGGGCCGATCGAGCGCAAAGAACTGGGTCGTATTCAAAAAATCAGTGGTGCCAACTTGTTGCGCAATGCGGTCATGATCCCTGCCGTCACCAACCATGACGACGCAGACATCACCGAGTTGGAAGCCTTTCGCGTGCTGACCAACCTGGAAAACGAAAAGGCGGCGAAAGCTGGAATTAACGCAAGCGTTAAGGTGACCATGCTGGCTTTCCTCATCAAAGCCTGTGTCAATGCCTTGCAAAAATACCCGCAATTCAACAGTTCGCTGGATGGCGATGCGCTGGTTTACAAACATTACTGGCACATCGGTTTTGCCGCTGACACCCCCAACGGTTTGATGGTGCCGGTGCTCAAAGACGCAGACAAAAAAGGCATTTTGCAAATCAGCAAAGAGATGGGCGAGCTCGCCAAAAAAGCCCGCGAAGGCAAACTCAGTCCGGCTGAAATGTCCGGGGCCACGTTCACCATTTCAAGTTTGGGTGGCATCGGTGGTCGTTATTTCACGCCCATCATCAACGCCCCTGAGGTCGCCATCTTGGGTGTGTGCCGCAGCACCATGGAGCCCGTGTGGAACGGCAAAGAATTTGTGCCCCGCTTGATGTTGCCGTTGTCCCTGACCTGGGACCACCGCGTCATCGACGGTGCTGCCGCCGCGCGGTTCAACGCCCATCTGGGAAACATCCTGGCCGATTTCCGCCGGGTACTTCTTTAAACAAGTGGCGGGCGGCCACTGCGCCGCCCTTGATAGATCGGATGAGACATGGCACAGATTGACATTCAGGTTCCAGACATCGGCGACTTCGATGAAGTCGCGGTCATCGAGTTATTGGTCAAGCCGGGCGACAGCGTCGCCGTGGACCAAAGCTTGATCACGGTGGAGAGCGACAAGGCGTCGATGGAAATTCCTTCATCCCATGCAGGTGTGGTCACTGCGTTGAAGGTGAAACTGGGTGACAAAGTCAAACAAGGTTCGGTCATTCTCAGCATTGAAGCCAGCGGTGCCGTGGCAACTGCAGCAACTGCTCCAGATAGCTCAGCGCCTGCCGTGTCAGCCGCGCCAGCAACTGCCGCAGTTGCTGCACCAAGTTCGCCTGCCACACCTTCGCCAACCTTGGCAGCACCCATGGCCAGCGGTTACAACGGCGCAGTGGATGTGCAATGCGATGTGTTGGTGTTGGGCGGAGGCCCCGGCGGTTATTCCGCTGCGTTCCGTGCAGCAGATTTGGGCTTGAATGTTGTGCTGGTGGAGCGTTATGCGCAACTGGGTGGCGTGTGTTTGAACGTGGGATGCATTCCTTCCAAAGCCTTGTTGCATGTGGCTGCGGTCATGGACGAGGTCAGTCATTTGGCTGCGTTGGGTGTGGATTACGGCAAGCCCAAACTCAACATTGACGCATTGCGCAGCCACAAAGAAAAAGTGATTGGCAAACTCACCGGCGGTTTGGCGGCCATGGCCAAAATGCGCAAAGTCACCGTGCTGCGTGGCTATGGTGCGTTTGTGGGAAGCCACCATGTGGTGGTCGAAGAAACCACAGGTTCAGCGCAAGACAAAACCGGCGTGAACAAAGTGGTGGGTTTCAAGAACTGCATCATCGCGGCTGGCAGCCAAGCGGTGCATTTGCCGTTCATGCCGGATGACCCTCGCGTGGTCGACAGCACCGGCGCATTGCAATTGGCCAAAGTGCCCAAGCGCATGTTGATTTTGGGCGGCGGCATCATCGGTTTGGAAATGGGCACTGTTTACAGCACGCTCGGCGCGCGCCTGGATGTGGTGGAAATGATGGACGGCCTGATGCAAGGGGCTGACCGCGATCTGGTCAAAGTGTGGCAAAAAATGAATGCGCCACGGTTTGACAACATCATGCTGAAAACCAAAACCGTGTCAGCCCGTGCCATGGCCAAGGGCATTGAAGTGACTTTTGAAGGCGAGGGCGCACCGGCACCGCAGGTGTATGACTTGGTATTGCAAGCGGTGGGACGCACACCGAATGGCAAAAAAATCGCAGCCGACAAAGCCGGCGTGCAAGTCAACGAGCGTGGATTCATCGAAGTCGACATTCAGATGCGCACCAACGTGCCACATATCTTCGCCATTGGCGACATCGTCGGACAACCCATGTTGGCCCACAAAGCGGTGCACGAAGCGCATGTGGCGGCTGAAGTGATCGCGGGTGAATTGCAATCGAATCACGAACTCGCCAGCGCCGCGTTCAACGCCCGCGTCATTCCCAGCGTGGCCTACACCGACCCCGAAGTGGCTTGGGTGGGCCTCACCGAAGACCAGGCCAAGGCGCAAGGCATCAAAGTCAAAAAAGGGTTGTTCCCCTGGGCGGCCTCTGGTCGCGCGATCGCCAACGGGCGGGATGAAGGCTTCACCAAACTGCTGTTTGACGACAGCGAGTCAGCGCATGGTCACGGCAAGATTTTGGGCGGCGGCATCGTAGGCACGCACGCGGGCGACATGGTTGGCGAAATTGCACTGGCCATCGAAATGGGCGCCGATGCGGTGGACATCGGAAAAACCATTCACCCGCACCCCACTTTGGGCGAGAGCATTGGCATGGCAGCCGAAGTGGCGCACGGCAGTTGCACCGATCTGCCGCCTGCGCGAAGGTAAGCACATCCCCGCATGTCCGATATTTTCCAAGCCCTGTTGCCCGTCATTTTTTTGATTGTTTGCGGGTACCTGACAGGGCGATTCGGCTGGGTCACCGAGCTGGGCTTGAAAGACATCACCCGCTTGTCTTTCAATGTGTTGGGTCCGGCGCTGTTGTTTCACACCTTGTCGGGCGTGCATTTGGCAGAACTGGATTTGCGTCCGGTCATGATGTACCACGCACTCACTTTGTTGTGGTTCACGCTGTGGGTGGCGGTGTACGGTTTGACGCAGCGCGGTTGCATGCGCGCACTGACAGGCACCTACAGCAACGCAGTGATGATTGGCATTCCCCTCATCACGCTGGCTTATGGCGCGCAGGGGCAGGTCTACATCATGACGTTGGTGTCGGTGCATGCGCTCATCATCTTGACCTATGCCACGCTGTTGTTCGAGTTGGCAGGCGCGCGCGAGGCCAACCACGGTGCCAACGCTGCCTCGCGCCAGCCACTGACAGCCACGCTGTGGAAGGCGATCAAGGGGGCGGTGCTTCACCCGGTGTCGCTGCCTGCCATGGCGGGTTTGTTGTTTGCGCAGACGGGCTTGACTTTGCCCGAGGTGGTGGACAAACCGATTGAATGGCTGGGCAAGGCGTTTTCACCGATAGCGCTGTTGATGGTCGGTTTGCAATTGCAGCGGGTATTGGGGCAAGGCGGTTGGCCTTGGCAGCGCTCAGCGCAGCCCCAAGCCGTGCCGGTGAACTGGCAAGAGGTGATGCACATGGTGGTGCTGAAAAATTTGCTACACCCGTTGTTGATTTTGGCGGGTGGTTGGTGGTTGGGTTTACCTGCCTTGCCCATGACCGTGATGCTGGTCACCGCATGCATGCCCGTGGGGGCCAATTCATTTTTGTTCGCCACGCGCTACCAAGTCGCAGAGGCCGAGGTGTCGGTGAGTTTGTCGCTGTCGGTGATCTGTGCCATGGTCACCGTGCCCTTGATGCTTGCCTTGCAAACGGGGTTACTCGCATAATGCCCCAGACGGGCGAACCGCTTCGCGCCCGAGATTGACAGCAACACAAGGAGTTCGCCATGCCCAGCTTATTCACTGCACAGCAACGGCTTGATTACGAGCGTGACGGGTTTGTCGTGATTCGCTCTTTGTTTGACGCCGAAGAAACAGGATTGTTGCGGGCCGCGATAGAGACCGATCCCCAGTTGCGTGAAAGCTTGTACGACCGGCACGACGCCAGCGGCAAAGCCACGCGCATGGCGACATGGAACCACCCCGGCGACAGCGTGTACGGTTTGGCCGCACGCACGCACCGAGTGGTCGACACCATGGAAGACATGCTCGGTGGTGAGGTCTACCACTACCACTCCAAATTGACCGCGAAAGAGCCCAAGGTGGGCGGTGCTTGGGAGTGGCACCAAGACTACGGCTACTGGTACCACAACGGCTGCGTGTTTCCCTTCATGGCCAGTGTCATGGTGGCGCTGGATCAAACCACGCGCGAAAACGGTTGCCTGCAAGTGCTGCGAGGTTCGCATTTGGCGGGGCGTGTCGACCACGGCGTGTTACCGGGTGAGCAAGTGGGGGCGGATCCGCATCGGGTCGATGAAATGCTCAAGTCGCTGGAATTGGTTTATGCCGAGCTTGATCCGGGAGACGGTTTGTTTTTTCATGCGAATGTCATGCACCGATCAGACCAAAACCGCTCGGACCACCGGCGTTGGACGGTTTTGTTTTGCTACAACGCGGCGCGCAACAACCCTTACATGGAACACCACCATCCGCAGTACACGCGCTTGCACAAAGTCAGTGATGACGCGGTGAAAGCCGCTGGCATCAAGCACGCGCAAGCAGACGGCAACCACTTTCGCAAAACGTTTGCGAACCCGCCGGAGTTGAAAAAACGGCTGGGCGCGTGATACGCAAAGGCTATCAAAAGCCTCGAGATTGACCCATTGTTTCAGCGGTGGCCGATTTGAAAATCATTCAGCCCGCAGACATCCCGGCCTTTGAGCAACCACAGTGGGCGGGTGGCGAAATTCAGGTTCAGACCGCTGGTGCCTTTGGCGGGATGCAGGTTGCGGTCAAAGTGCGAACTGGTGGGCATGTAGCGAATGGCCACGCCGGTGCGTCGGATGTTCGAGGTGTTGGCTTTGGCGCCGTGGATCATGTAGACATCGTGCAATGACATTTGACCGGGTTGCAATTCAAGGTCAACCGCTTCATTGGGGTCAAAACAGTCCTCATCCACGGCTTGGTTCAGCACCAGTTCCACTTTGTCTTCGTGCAAATGCGGATGCAGCACCTTGTCCGCGTGCGAACCGGGGATGACCCGCAAGCAACCGTTGCTGACCAAACTGGGCTCCAGTGCCACCCAGACCGTGCAAGTCGCCAAGGGTCTGATCGGCCAATACTGACCGTCTTGGTGCCAGGGCGTTTCATAGCCTTCCTCTGGCGGTTTGCAAAACACTTGGCAACCCCACAAGGCCACGTCGTCGCCAATCACTTGGGAGACCATGTTCACCAGCGGCGGGTACATGGCCAAATCCAAAAAATCGCGGTTGCCGACCACACCGTCACCGTTCTTGCCTTCAATATGTGCGCTCACCAATTTTTCGGGACGCACGCCAGGGTTGGCGTCGATCAATTGTTGCAAGGTGGTTTGCAGTTGGCCCACCATGTCGGCAGGCAAGCGAAAAGAGGGAATGACGAAACCGTTTCGGTGGTAACTCGCAATTTCGTCTGGACGCAGGATGGTGTCTTGCATGGTTTGTGCATCAATGAAATTGAAATACTTTAACGGGATGACAGTGCAACACAAAAAAACCCCGCCATGCATGACGCACAGCGGGGTTTGATGTCAGTCTGGCTGAAGATCAGCTGAGTGCGTGACCTTGTGCATTCACGTACAGGGCGTAAATGGAGGTAGAGCCGCACATGAACAAACGGTTGCGTTTGGTGCCACCGAATGTCAAATTGGCAATCACCTCTGGGGTGTGCAGGAAAGCCAGCAAGGTGCCATCCGGGTGATGGACACGCACGCCGTTGGTTTCCATGCCGCCCCAGCCCCAGCCGCACCATACGTTGCCGTCGGTGTCGCAACGCACACCGTCGGTGAAACCAGGGGCAAAGTCAGCGAAGATTTTGGGGTTGCTGAGTTTTTGGTCTTTCACATCAAACACAATGATGTTGGCGGGATTGCCTGGGCCGTCGGTCGCGCCGGTGTCAACCACGTAACACTTCTTGAAGTCAGGTGAGAAGCAAATGCCGTTAGGACGACGCATCGGGCCTTCAGCAGCCACGGTGACCTTGCCGTCTGGCGCAATGCGGTAAACGCGTGTGGGCAGTTCAAACTCAGCCTTGTGGCCTTCGTAGGGGCCCATGATGCCGTAGCCAGGGTCGGTGAAGTAGATGGAGCCGTCAGGTGTGGTGGCTGCATCGTTAGGCGCATTGAGTTTTTTGCCGCCGAAGCTGTCACACAAAGTCGTCCATGTGCCGTCGTAGTTGCGGCGACGCACGCGACGTGTGTCATGTTCCATGGCGATCAAGCGGCCTTGGATGTCACGGCTGTGGCCATTGGAATAGCCTGAATCAGATTGAAATGTGCTGACAGCGCCGTTTTCTTCGTTCCAACGCAACACACGGTTGTTTGGGATGTCACTCCACAGCAAATTGCCCCAGTCGCCCATCCACACCGGACCTTCACACCACAAGGCAGCGTCATGGCCTTGACCGTGCCAAATGCGTTGCAAGGTGGCATTGCCTTGGCGGCCTGTGAAGCGCTTGTCCAGCACTTCAAAAGCAGGCTCTGGGTAGGTCACAGGGTGGTTACCGGTCCAGTCACGGTTTTGCATGAACTTGTCGTTCGCGCTGGCAACTGTGGCGGTAGCGGCTGCCACACCTGCAGCGGCGCTGGCCAAAAAGCCACGACGAGCAAGGGATTGGGGTTTGGCTGCTACGGTGTCAGCGACGGCAGGGGTCGTCTGGTCGGCGATGGGTTTCATTCGTTCTCCTTGGATTGTTGCGCTTGTGAATGCTCAGAAAGCATCAACATCTTCAGCGGACAAGCGAAAGACCACAATCATCGTAAACCCTTTGATTTATGGGGATTTATTAATCAATTGCTATGTAATGGAAATAACGTATTGCAACCGCCGAATTCATATCCGGCGGTCGTTTCTTAACAATGTATTACTGCTTCACGCCCTCGACTTGGATCAACAGTTTGACTTTGTCAGGGATGCCGAAATCGATGCCCCAGTTCATGCCCCATTGGCTGCGCAGGATGGTGGTTTCAAAGTCACCGCCACACACTTCACGCTTGAGCATCGGGTGGTCATAGCAGTTGAAGTTGGTCGCTTTCAAGACCACGGGCATGGTCTTGCCGAGCATGGTCAACTGGCCAGTCACTTCGGACACTTTGTCGCCGCTGAAGCTGAATTTGTCGGAATTGAAGGTCATGGTGGGGAATTTGGCCGCGTCGAAGAAGTCGGGCTTTTTCAGGTGGGCATTGAACGCTTCTGTGCCGGTGTTGATGGAATCGGCTTGGATGGTCAGGTTCACTTTGCCTGTTTTGGCGGCGCGGTCGAATTGAACCACGCCTTCTTTTTTGTCAAAACGGCCACGGTTGGTGGACGTGCCGAAGTGGGTGACTTCGAAAGTGACAAAGGTGTGGGTGGGGTCGATGTTGTAAGTGGCTGCTTGGGCAGACACAGAGGCGAACACGCTGGCCGTGACGGCGCAGGCAAGTGACAAATGACGCATGGAAGAAACTCCTGAGGTTGAGGTGAAGGTTAAAGCTTGGCAACGCCTGTGAGTACAAATTTGAATTTCACTTGTACTTCGTCAGCCACCATGGATGTGTCTGACCATTCGTTGTCACCGATCTTGAAGCCCAAACGCTTAAGTGCGAATGAACCCACGGCGGTGGTGAGCCCGCCGGTTTGGGTCAGGCTGACTGGGACCGCGATGTCCTGGCTCAGGCCTTTGATGGAGAGTTTGCCGCTGACTTCGTACTTGCCAGCGGCGGTCTGTTTGAGGGTGGTCGACTGAAACCCTGCCTTGGCGAATTTGGCGGTGCTGAACCAGTCGGGCTTTTGTAATTCCGCGTCGGTTTCCTTGAGACCGAGTGTGGCGCTGGTCATGTCAACGCTGAAATTGATCTTGGCATTGGCCGGCTTAGCGGGGTCAAAACTGATTTGCGCGTCAAACGATTTGAAGCGGCCTTCCACCGGCACGCCCATTTGCTTGCTGACAAAGACAATTTCGCTTTGTGCCGCTTGTAATTTTTGTTGGGCATAGGCTGTGGAGTGGCTCCACAAGGCGCATGCCATCAAGGTGGCGAGCAGGAAACGGTGGTTGATCAACATCGGGCGTCCCAAAAAAGTAAGCAGCTCAGCGGCGGGGCCACATGCGTTGCAGTAACGCGTGCTTGTCCACCCATTGGTGTTTGATGGCGGCGGCCACGTGCAACAAAATCAAAATGGCCAACGCCATGGCAGTGCCTTCATGCCAGGCTTTGAGCAGTTCTGCCAAGGCCTCGTTCGCGGGCACAAAATCGGGCAGTGGCAACACGCCAAACACAACCACCGGAAAACCCGCCGCAGAGCTGTACGCCCAGCCAACCAACGGCACCAAGAAAAACAAGCCATACATGCTGTACTGCGTCAGGTAGTGGGCATGGTGCTGCCAAGCGGGCATGTCGTTTTGGATGTCTGCGGGCAAGGGTGGTGGGCGGTGGGTGATGCGCCACAACAAACGCAACACCGACAGTGTCAGCAAGCAAATGCCTGCCCATTTGTGCCAATTGAACAGTTGCAGCTTCGCCGGCGAGAGGGGCAAATCCTCCATGTAGTAACCGACAGCAAACATGCCGACCAAAGCCATGCCGAGCAACCAATGCATCGCCACAGCCGTTCGGGTGTAACTTTGGGCGTGTGAATCGCTGGATTGAAAGGTTTCATCAGTGTTCATAAAGATCAGTTTAGGTTGGAATTGAACAAATTCATTGCCTTTATTTGATGATTAACATCAAATAGATTGAATGATTGAAAAACGTGTTGCCGCAACGGCCAAGGGTTGAGGCAGCTTCATTTGCGCTTTGACTGGTTCATCATGACCGAATACACCGCATCCACGCCGTTGGCGGTGTTGGTCAATCGCAAATCTAACATCCGGTCCTGTTTGCTCATGGTCATGATGTAACTGGTGCCCAAGCGAACCACAGACAGCAAACGCCAGTCCTTTTCTTCGGCATCGGCCAACAAGGCTGTTTGAATTTCCTCAGTGTAGGCCTCGGCCACGCTGGCATAAAAAATACCGGTTTGCTGCTCGCCTTCGCCCAGCAGAACGGTTTGTTCAGGGCGGGTTTGCAGCATGGATTCGACATAGGGGTACATCTGTGCCTGCATGGCGGGCCAAGGGGTTTGCGCCCGTGCGGCTGGCAAACAGGCCAGTATGACAGCCAACAAGACTGGGGCCAGCCAGCGATTCAACGACGGCGTCCGCCCAGCAAACCGCCCAACACGCCGCGCACGATCTCTCGACCGATGGCAGAGCCGACGGTTCTGACCGCACTGCGCACCACGAGTTGAGCCACACCGTCGCGTTTGCCGCCACGCGGGCCAGTAGAGCCAAAAAGCAAATCCGACACTTCGCCCATGACGCCTTGGCTTTCGCCAGCGTTGGAAGATGACACAGTTTGCTTGGCTTGGTTGACCGCTTGCGCGTCCATGGCAGGCGCGCGTCCTTTGATTTTTTCGTAGGCCGATTCGCGGTCAATGGTTTTTTCATAGACGCCAGCCACCAATGAATTCGCCATCAAGGCTTGGCGTTGTGCGGGGGTGATCGGACCCAATTGGCTGCCGGGCGGCAGGATGAACACACGTTCGGTTTCGCTGGGCCGGCCTTTGGCGTCGAGCAAGCTGACCAAGGCTTCGCCGACAGCCAATTCGGTGATGGCCGCTTCGATGTCCAAGCCTGGTTTGGGTCGCATGGTTTGTGCGGTCGCTGTGACAGCTTTTTGGTCGCGCGGGGTGAAGGCGCGCAGCACATGCTGTACGCGGTTACCCAATTGGCCGAGCACGCTGTCGGGAATGTCCAGCGGGTTTTGCGTGACGAAATACACGCCAACACCCTTGGAGCGCACCAGTCGCACCACCAGTTCGATGCGCTCAATCAACGCTTTGGGCGCGTCGTTGAACAGCAAATGCGCTTCATCAAAAAAGAACACCAGTTTGGGTTTGTCCAAGTCGCCCACTTCAGGCAATTGCTCAAACAGTTCAGACAGCATCCACAACAAAAAGCTGGCGTAAAGCCGAGGCGAGTTCATCAACTTGTCAGCGGCCAAGATGTTCACCAAGCCCAGCCCGTGGGGATCGGTTTGCATGAAATCGTGGATGTCGAGCATGGGCTCGCCAAAGAACCGGTCGCCGCCTTGTGATTCGATTTGCAGCAAGCCGCGTTGAATGGCGCCGACACTGGCCGCACTGATGTTGCCGTACTCGCTGGTGAATGCCTTGGCGTTTTCGCCCACATGCTGCAGCATGGCGCGCAGGTCTTTGAGGTCAAGCAGTAACAAACCGTTGTCGTCAGCGATTTTGAACACCAAATTCAGCACACCGGCTTGTGTTTCATTCAGGTTCAGCATGCGCGCCAGCAGCAAGGGGCCCATGTCACTGACCGTGGCGCGCACCGGATGGCCTTGTTCGCCGAACACATCCCACAACGTGACCGGGCTGGCGGCAAACGCAGGCGGCTGCAAGCCGCGCTCTTGGAGGACAGAGGCCATCTTGTCGCTGAGTTGCCCTGTTTGGCTCATGCCGGTCAAATCGCCCTTGACATCGGCCATGAACACCGGCACACCGATCTTTGACAGGCCCTCAGCCAGCGTTTGCAAGGTGACGGTTTTGCCAGAGCCGGTCGCGCCCGTGATCAAACCGTGCCGGTTGACCAACTGTGGCAGTAACACACATTCAGTGTGGGGGTTGCGGGCAATCAGAATCGGATCAGGCATGTTCTGGCCCTGCAAACATCAGATCAGCGAACCGAGGCATCCGATGGATTGTTCAGCGAGTTGGGGCTGACGCGGCGTGCACCGTTGAAACGCTTGCGCCAGTAAGTGTCAGACATGTTTTCAATCCGAACCTCGCCACCCGCGCGAGGTGAGTGAATGAATTTGCCTTCGCCCACGTAAATGCCCACATGGCTGAAGGCGCGACGCAATGTGTTGAAAAACACCAAGTCGCCGGGTTGCAGTTCGTTTTTATCAATGATTTGGGTCGCGTCTGCTTGTGCTTTGGCGTTGTGGGGCAGGACCAATCCCAAGGTGTTTTCATACATGGCGCGGACAAAACCGCTGCAATCAAACCCAGCGATGCCAGTGCCGCCGCGTTTGTAGGGCACGCCCAAAAAGCCCATGGCGTTGACCACCAAATCGGAGGCTTGGCTGCCCACGCGCTGACTGATCTGGCTGATCTCTGACATGACCAAGGATTGGTTGATCAGCGCCTCCAAGTCGTCGTTGTCCGCCGCTGTGGGGGCAGCGTGGGCCAAACCAATGGACAGGCAACAGAGAAGAATCAGGCGAAACATGGGGGAAGATCATAACGGTTGCCCATGGCTTGCCCGCCTGCCGCACAATCAACAGATTCAGATTGACCGATGTTCAAAGGATGTTTGTATGTTTCGCGCCATAACCCTTCAAAAAGAACCCACCTTCAGTGCCAGCGTTCAAACGCTGGATCCCGCGCAATTGCCCGAGGGCGATGTGCATGTGCAAGTGGCCTATTCCACGTTGAATTACAAGGATGGCTTGGCCATCACCAACAAAAGCCCGGTGGTTCGGGTCTGGCCGATGGTGGCCGGCATCGATGGTGCAGGAACCGTGCTGTCGTCCAGCCACCCCAATTGGAAAGCCGGCGATGCGTTTGTCCATAACGGCTGGGGCGTGGGCGAAACCCATTGGGGTTGCTTGTCGGAGCAGGCACGTCTCAAAGGCGATTGGCTGGTGAAGTTGCCCAAGGCGTTCACAGCCCGCCAAGCGATGGCGATCGGCACCGCCGGTTACACGGCCATGTTGTGCGTGATGGCGCTGGAGCAGCAAGGCGTTGAGCCCGGCAAAGGCGACATCTTGGTGACGGGTGCCACCGGCGGCGTCGGCAGCGTGGCAGTGGCATTGCTGGCCAAACTGGGCTACCAAGTGGTGGCCGCCACGGGCAAGGCCAGCGAAGAGGCGTATTTGAAATCGCTGGGCGCGCACAGCATCATGGACCGCGCCGAATTGTCGGCGCCGGGCAAACCGTTTCAGAAAGAACGCTGGGCCGGTGTGGTGGATGCCGTGGGCTCGCACACTTTGGCCAACGCGCTGGCGCAAACCCGCTACGGTGGCGCAGTGGCCGCTTGCGGCTTGGCGCAGGGCATGGATTTGCCGACCACCGTCATGCCCTTCATCTTGCGCAACGTGCGCTTGATCGGTGTGGACTCGGTGATGGCACCGTTGTCGCTGCGCCAACAAGCTTGGAGCCGCTTGGCCGCCGATTTGGACCTCGCCAAATTGGAGAGCATGGTCGAAGAAGTGGATTTGGCGCAAGCCATCGACAAAGCCCATGCCTTGATGGCCGGACAAGTTCGTGGCCGAGTGGTGGTGAAGATTTAATCCATGTTGCTCGATCTGGACGACTCTCAATTGGTGCTGGTGGATTACCAGACACGTTTGATGCCTGCCTTGTTTCAGGGTGAGGCTTGTTTGGCCAACGCGATGCGCTTGGCCCAAGCAGCGCAGTGGCTGGGGGTGCCCGCTTGGGGAACCGAGCAAAACCCCGACAAATTGGGCAGCAACCCTGCCGAGCTGAAAGCCCTGTGTCGGCAAACGCTGGCCAAAATGCATTTCAGCGCCTGTGAAGAAGGCTTGGTCGAGTTGCTGCGTCCGGTGGTTCACACCAAACCCGCAGGCAACGCACGCAGCTTGCCCAAGCATTTGCAAAAACCCCCGGCGGCGACTGACGCCGCGTCTGCCATTGTGTTGGCTGGTGTCGAAGCCCATGTGTGTTTGTTGCAGACAGCGTTGGACTTGCTGGACGAAGAATTTGAAGTGTGGGTGGTGACCGACGCGTGTACGTCTCGAACGGAGCGCAACCGGGATGCGGCATATGACCGATTGGCCGCGGCGGGTGCCGAATTGATCACCACCGAAATGGTGTTGTTCGAATGGTTGCGAACTGCCGATCACCCCCAATTCAAAGCGGTTCAGTCGTTGATCAAATGATGTGTTGAACGGAGACTTCTCGTGGATGCTTACGCCAGTTTTTACCAACGCTCCATCGATGACCGTGACGGATTCTGGCGCGAACAAGCGCAGTTGATCGACTGGCATGTTCCGCCGACACAGGTCTGCGACTACAGCAAACCGCCGTTTGCCCGTTGGTTTGTGGGTGGACAAACCAACCTGTGCCACAACGCGGTTGACCGGCATTTGAAAGACCGTGCCGATCAGCCTGCCTTGATTTATGTGTCCACCGAAACGGGCCATGAAATCACTTACAGCTTTGCCCAGCTCAGCGATGAAGTGCAACGCATGGCGGCCATTTTGCAAAGCCTGGGCGTCAAGCAAGGTGACCGGGTCTTGATTTACATGCCGATGGTGGCTGAGGCGGCGTTTGCCATGTTGGCTTGCGTTCGCATAGGGGCGATCCATTCTGTGGTGTTTGGTGGGTTTGCATCACACGCCTTGGCCAGTCGCATCGATGACGCCAGCCCCGTGTTGGTGATCAGCGCAGATGCAGGGTCTCGCGGTGGCAAAGTGGTGCCCTACAAGCCGTTGTTGGACGAAGCCATCTCACTCAGCCAACAGCCACCCCAATGCGTGTTGATGGTCGATCGCGGGCTCACGCCGTTCCATCGGGTGGATGGACGCGACCACGATTACGCTGCTTTGCGACAGCAACATTTGAACGCGCGCGTGCCTTGTGTGTGGTTGGCCAGCGAACACCCCAGTTACACCTTGTATACCTCGGGCACCACCGGCAAGCCCAAAGGGGTTCAGCGCGATACCGCGGGCTACACGGTTGCGTTGGCGGCCAGCATGCAACACATTTTTGTGGGCAAGCCGGGCGAGGTGTATTTCAGTACCAGCGACATCGGCTGGGTGGTGGGGCACAGTTACATCATCTATGGCCCTTTGATCGCAGGCATGGCCACGTTGATGTACGAGGGCTTGCCCACCCGACCGCACGGCGGCGTTTGGTGGGAGTTGGTCGAAAAATACCGAGTGACCCACATGTTCAGCGCCCCGACGGCGGTTCGTGTTTTGAAAAAACAAGACCCGGCATTGCTGAGCAAATACGACATCAGCAGCCTCAAAGCCTTGTACTTGGCAGGTGAACCCTTGGATGAACCGACGGCCCAATGGATTGCCGATGGTTTGGGCAAACCGATCATTGATAACTACTGGCAGACCGAAACGGGTTGGCCCATCTTGACGGTGGCCAATGGCGTGCAACCCATGCCCAGCAAATTTGGCAGCCCGGGCGTGCCGATGTATGGCTTTCATGTGAAATTGCTGAACGACCACACGGGTGAAGAATTGACCGGCGCCAATGAAAAAGGCGTGGTCGTGGTGGAAGGGCCGCTGCCACCCGGCTGTTTGCAAACCTTGTGGGGGGATGACGAGCGCTTTGTCAAAACCTATTGGCAAAGTGTCCCAGGCCGATGCGTGTATTCGACTTTCGATTGGGGCGTGCGCGACGCGGATGGGTATTTCTATATTTTGGGACGCACCGATGACGTGATCAATGTGGCGGGACACCGCTTGGGCACCCGTGAAATCGAGGAGAGCATCTCCAGTCACCCGAATGTGGCCGAGGTCGCCGTGGTCGGTGTGGCCGATCAGCTCAAAGGCCAAGTGGCGATGGCGTTTGTGGTCGC
>Ga0192647_100963_pt1 | contig 19418 bp, 20 predicted proteins | sample LauGreFa1BDMLBSN_2_FD_133046 | JGI IMG/M metagenome (GOLD analysis project Ga0192647, IMG submission 133046) | Freshwater lake microbial communities from Lake Michigan, USA - Fa13.BD.MLB.SN - reassembly | ecosystem: Environmental > Aquatic > Freshwater > Lake | place: Lake Michigan, USA...
TTTCCAATTCATACAGTATGCCCTCGTATACAGTCACTGATCTTTACTATCAATACAAAATGCCTAAGTGGGAATTTCAACTTGCAGTCAAGAATGTATTCAATAAAGACTATTATTCTTACGCAACCAATGCTTATGACAATTTCATAACCAGGTACACAGCCACTTATCCAGACATGAAACGAAGCATTTTTGCAGTTTACAAATACTATTTGAATTGACGGATCATTGTGCTGCCCCAAAGCATCATCTGCTTGACCGAAGAGACCACCGAATGGTTGTATCTCTTGGGTCAAGCGCATCGCATTGTGGGTATCTCTGGCTACACGGTCCGACCCAAAATCGCCCGCGCTGAAAAGCCCAAGGTATCAGCTTTTACGAGCGCAAAGATTGACAAAATATTGGCGCTCAAACCCGACTGCGTGTTTGGCTTTTCAGATTTGCAAGCAGATATCGCTGCAGCGTTGATACGGCACGGTGTGCAAGTCACTGTGTTTAACCAGCGCAGTGTCGAAGAAATCTTTTCCATGCTTTATCAAGTGGCTGCGATGGTGGGCGAGGCCGAGCAAGGACTGCGGCGCATTTCTCAAATGCAATCGCACTTGCAAAGCTTGCGGCAAACCGCCAATGGGTTTGCTCGTCGACCGCGTGTTTACTTTGAAGAGTGGGATGATCCGCCGATCAGCGCCATCCGCTGGGTGTCGGAATTGATTGGCATCGCTGGCGGTGACGATTGTTTTCCAGAACTGGCTGTGCAGTCACTCGGTAAAGACCGCATCATTGCCGACCCGTTGGAAGTGGTGCGTAGACAACCCGACATCATCATCGGGTCTTGGTGCGGAAAAAAATTTCGCCCGTCATGGGTTGCCGCAAGAGAAGGTTGGGCCTGCGTGCCAGCAGTGGTTGACCATCAACTGTTTGAAATCAAATCGGCAGACATATTGCAGCCGGGCCCTGCGGCATTGACCGATGGCGTAGATCAGTTGCACCGCATCATCAGCCAATGGGTGGCCAGCCATGCATAAATTCATGTTGCTATGGGTGCTGTGTTTGCTTGAGCCCGCGTCACATGCCGTGAGTGTGGTGGACGACCGCCAAATCACCCAAGACATCCAGCGAGCGCCCCAGCGCATCGTTACCCTGATGCCTTCATTGGCTGAATCGGTGTGCGCGTTGAATGCATGCAACCGTTTGGTGGGTACCGATAACTATGCGGATTGGCCTGAGCAAGTGAAAGCTTTGCCCAAACTGGGTGGCTTGTATGACGCTTCTGTCGAAGCCATTGTTCGCCTGAAGCCCGACTTGGTGTTGGCGGGGAAATCGACCCGCATCGTGGCGCGGTTGGAGTCTTTGGGTATTCAAGTGATTGCGCTGGAGCCTCAAAACTTGAACGATGTCGAGCGCAGCTTGCATGTCATTGCACAGGCCTTGCATTTGCCGCAGGCGGATGCAAAAGCCAACGCCGTGTGGTCAAGCGCCATGTCGTCGGTCGCGTCCGCTGCAAAATCGCTACCCGCCCATGTCCCTGGCAACACCATTTACTTTGAAGCCAGCACGGGTGGTTATGCCGCTGGTGAAAGCTCGTTCATTGGGGGTGTGATGAGCCAATTGGGTTTGCGAAATATCGTTGACAAGCGCATGGGCGCATTTCCTCAAATCAACCCCGAGTTTGTGGTCCGAGCCAATCCGCATTGGATTGTGCTGGCTGAACCCATGGCGCAGTCTATCGATCGCCGTCCCGGGTGGAGCGGGATGGACGCTGTGAAATCGCGCCGCATGTGCCAACTGACCGCCGCGCAAGGCCATATGTTGGTTCGCCCTGGGCCGCGTATTGGCGAAGCGGCGCAGGTATTGGTCAACTGTTTCAAACAATCCATGAAGCCATGATGGCCGCCCGCACACACAAACCTTGGCAGGTGACTTCGTTAGGGTTGTTGCTGACAATCTGTGTGTGTGTGTTGGGCTTGACCGCTGGTAGCCATGGGTTTGAATGGGGCCTAGATCTGTCCGATCCCGTGGTGAGGGATATCCGTTTGCCCCGCACGGTGGGCGCTTGGTTAGCAGGTGCGTTATTGGGCTTGTCTGGGGCCATGGCGCAAGCGCTGTTTCGCAATCCATTGGCCGATCCCTACTTGTTAGGCAGTGCGTCTGGTGCCACTTTGGGTGTCAGTGTGGCATTGGCTCTGGGCGCATGGGGTGGTGCGTACATCGCACCGGAAATCCATTCAAGCGGCCTGTGGGTATGGCGTCTGGGATTGACCGGCGCGGCTTTTGTGGGGGCTTGGTTGGCCGTGTTGCTGACCTTGATGTTGGCCAATGGTGTTCAGCACACTTTGCGTTTGCTGTTGGCAGGCGTGGTGGTCGGTGTGGTTTTGGGAGCTTTCACATCGTTACTCACGGCAAGCCAACCGTATCTTTTGCCTGCCATGCAATCTTTTTTGTTGGGCAACACCGCCATGGTCAACGGCTCTGCATGTGGGCTGATGGCCATCGTGCTGGTGCTGTGTGGTTTAGCTGCTTGGCGATTGGGCCCACTGCTCGATGCATTGGGCTTAGGTGAGGACACTGCAAAAAGTTTGGGTTTGCAAGTGGTGCCTTTGCGTATGTTGCTGTTGGCGGCCATGGCCTTGGCCACTGCAACTGCCGTGGCGCAAACCGGACTGATTGCGTTTATCGGTTTGGTTGCACCGCAGTTGGTGCGGTCGCAATTGCGCAGCCGTTTTGTGGCGATGTCTGCGCTGTCGGCCATGGCGGGTGGTGTGTTGCTGTGCATGGCAGACATACTGGCGCGTGTGTTGTCTGCTCCTCAGGAATTGCCGGTGGGTGTATTGACGGCTGTATTGGGTGGTGGGTATTTGATGTGGCGATTGCGTGTGATGCATATTGCTGGTGGTGACGCATGAACACGCCTCTCGAAGCCCGGGGGTTGAACGTCTGGCGCGGTCAAAGAAAAGTGTTGCATGACATCCATGCGAGCTTTGGCGCAGGTTGTTGGACTTGCGTGGTGGGCCCCAATGGTGCTGGGAAAACCACATTGCTCAAAGCATTGGCTGGATTGTTGGAGAGCACGGGCGAGGTGTTGTTAGCAGGACAGCCTCTGAGTTCTTTTTCACCCAAAGCGCGTGCCCGTCAAATGGCATGGTTGTCTCAAAACGATGTGTCCATGGACGATTTGAGCGTGCAAGATGTGGTGATGCTGGGTCGCTTGCCGCACCAGCAGTGGTGGCAAGGTGCAACCGCATTCGACCACCAAGTGGTAGAAGCTTGTTTGCATGCGCAACAAATAGCGGATTGGCGGTTTCGCAGTTTGGGTACCTTGTCGGGCGGCGAGAGGCAGCGTGTGTTGTTGGCCCGTGCTTTGGCCGTGTCCGCGCCGGTGTTGCTGATGGACGAGCCAGTAGCCAACGCTGATTTGCCGCACCAGTCTGATTGGTTGCGCACGGTGCGTACCCATGCGCAGCAAGGCCATACCGTGGTCAGTGTGTTGCATGATTTGAATTTGGCCTTGTGTGCCCAGCAATTGGTGGTGATGGACCAAGGCAAAGTGGTGATGCAATCCAGTGCCGATAACCCGATGCTGCATGACTGTTTGAAGCAGGTATTTGGACCGCAGTTGAGTGTGCATCGGGTGCAAGACAGGTGGGTGGTTTTGCCAGCGTGACAGCAAGCTTTTGCGCGCTCCTTGCCACGCAAATAATTTGCTAAGCTCAAAGCCAATTGACCTGAAAGCATGCCATGTCCTCATTGATCACCCGGCCCAATTTTTATTCCGATGCCTCCAAAGATCGCGGAGATTTTGAACCGGGTGATGCTTTTTACGAAGCTTTGATGCAGTCGCATGAAGGGCTGACGGAATCACAAAGCCATTTGCTCAATGTACGTTTGATACTGGTATTGGCCAATCACGTAGGGCATTTAGAAACACTCAAGCAAGCGATTCACACGGCTCGTGACCAACTGGAATGAGCAAAAGCGGTTGCTGCCGATGGCGTTTTAATCTTTTGCAGTCTTGGGTTTGAAGCTGCACCACTCGGCAACTTGGCACTGCCAACACAGTGGTTTGCGCGCTTGGCACACATAGCGACCTAGCAAAATCAACCAATGGTGTGCATCCACCAAATAGTCTTTCGGTATGCGTTTGAGCAAACCCATTTCAACGTCATAAGGTGTCTTTCCGGGTGCCAATCCTGTGCGGTTACCGACCCGAAAAATATGCGTGTCTACCGCCATGGTGGGTTCGCCAAACGCCACATTCAACACCACGTTGGCCGTTTTACGGCCAACCCCAGGCAATGATTCCAAGGCCTCACGTGTGCGCGGCACTTGCGATTGGTATTGATCTACCAAGATGCGACAGGTTTGCATCAGGTGCTTGGCTTTGCTGCGAAACAGTCCAATGGTTTGAATATGCGCTTCAAGCGCGGGCAGGCCCAAATCCAAAATGGCTTGCGGTGTGTTGGCCACGACAAACAATCGTCGTGTGGCTTTGTTCACACCGACATCGGTGGCCTGCGCACTGAGCAAGACAGCGGTCAGCAACTCAAACACACTGGTATATTCCAATTCAGTATTCGGTTGCGGATTGGCTGCTTTGAGCCTCGCAAAGAATGGTTCGATCTGCTCTTTTTTCATCATTCACTTCATTGGGGTCAGAGCCCGATTATCTGCACATGCAATTTGCCCAACGACTCAACAAGGTTGAAACCTCAGCCATCCGTGAACTCTTCAAATTGCTTGGCAAGCCAGGCATCATCAGTTTTGCGGGCGGGTTTCCTGACAGTGCCATGTTTGATGTCGAGGGTATCCGAGTGGCCAGCGAGCAAGCCTTGCGCGATGAACCCGGTGCGGCTTTGCAATATGGCGCGACAGAAGGCTACAACCCGTTACGTGAGCAATTGGCTGCATTCATGCAATCCAAAGGCGTGGCGGGCTTGCGCGCTGATGAATTGATTGTCACCACCGGCAGTCAACAAGCCTTGGATTTGGTGGGCAAAACTTTGCTGGATCCGCAAGACACGGTGTTGGTGGAGTCACCCACTTTTTTGGCCACCATTCAATGCTTTCGTTTGTATGGCCCTACCGTGCTGGGTGTGCCGGTAGACGCTGAAGGCGTGGACGTGGATGCGCTGGAAGCCATGCTCAAGCAACACCGTCCTAAATTGATTTATCTGGTGCCTACATTTGGCAACCCCAGTGGGGCATTGACCAGTTTGCAACGGCGGCTTCGTATTTTGAATTTGGCGGTGCAATACCAAACGGTGGTGGTCGAGGACGACCCGTATGGCGACTTGTATTTCGCTGATGCGCCACCGCTGTCGTTGTTGGCCTTGAGTGCGCAAGTGCCGGGCAGCCGCGATTGGTTGGTGCACTGCGGGTCGCTCAGCAAAGTGTTGTCCCCCGGTTTGCGTATCGGTTGGATGGTGGCGCCGCCCGAGTTGTTGGCGCGTGCCACCATGTGTAAACAATTCAGCGATGCCCACACTTCTACGTTTGCACAGGCCACAGCGGCTAAATATTTGCAAGCCGATCGCATGCCCGCGACATTGCAAAACGTACGCCGTGTGTACGCCAGTCGGGCCCGTGCCATGGCCCAAGCACTGCACCAGCACTTGGGCGAAGGGCTGTCATTTCATGCGCCGCAAGGCGGATTGTTTGTGTGGGCCCAGCTCACGGGGCAAACCGGTCACACCACCGATGGCCGTCTTTTGGCGCAAAGAGCCATCGACAAAGGCGTGGCTTTTGTACCGGGCGCACCGTTTTTTGCGAATGACCCTGACAACAGCACCATACGTTTGAGTTTTGCCACCGCAGACGAGCACAAAATTGCAGAAGGCATTGAGCGACTTGGCGCTGCGTTGCGCGAAACCCGCCCAACCCATTGATGGTTTTATAAAGGACGCGGTGACAAGCTGACGATCACTGACCTGCGAATGCCTGATAAGCAGCAGCATCCATTAATTGATCGAGTTCAGTGGCTTGGTTGAGTTGCACTTTGTAAAACCAACCCGCGCCTTCAGGATCGGAATTGGCCAATGACGGGTCAGCACGCAGTTCTTCGTTGACCTCCAGCACTGTGGCACTGACGGGCATGTGAACATCGGCTGCCGCTTTGACCGACTCCACCACGCCTGCCACACTGCCTTGTTCAAATGCTTTGCCTGTTTCAGCGAATTCCACAAACACAATATCGCCCAAGGTGTCCTGGGCATGCACTGTGATGCCGACAAAAACGGTGCCTGCTTCAATGCGCACCCATGTATGTTCTGAATGGTATTGGGTCATGCTCACATTCCTGCGTAATTCGGGCCACCGCCGCCTTCAGGCGTGACCCACACAATGTTTTGCGTGGGGTCTTTGATATCGCAAGTTTTGCAATGCACGCAATTTTGGGCGTTGATTTGCAAACGGTCTTCTCCGCTGTCTGCTTTGACATATTCATAGACACCCGCAGGGCAATAGCGTCCTTCGGGGCCGTCATACAAACCAAGGTTGATTTGAACCGGCACGCCCTGGTCTTTCAACGTCAGGTGCGCGGGTTGGTTTTCTTCGTGGTTGGTGTTGCTGATGAACACACTGGAGAGTTTGTCGAACGACAAAAGGCCATCGGGCTTGGGGTAGGCGATGCGCTGTGCAGTGGATGCATGTTGCAAAGACTCGTGATCTGCTTTGTGGTTGTGCAGCGTCCACGGCGGTGTGGAGACGCCGATCTTTGGCAAAAACCATTGCTCAATACCGGTCATCAGCGTGCCCAGCCATTTGCCTTTTTTGAACCAGTTTTTGAAATTGCGGGTTTGGTGCAATTCGGTGTAGAGCCAACTTTGGCGAAATGCTTGCGGATAAGCACTGAGCATGTCCAGCGATCTGCCTGCCTGAATGGCGTCAAATGCAGCTTGCGCGGCCAGCATGCCCGATTTGATCGCCGCGTGACTGCCTTTGATACGGGCGGCATTCAAAAACCCGGCATCGCATCCCAGCAATGCACCACCGTTGAACACCAAATCGGGTAAGGCTTGGGGTGTGCCGTTGTTGATCGCGCGTGCACCGTAACCGATGCGTTTGCCGCCTTTGAGGTGCTTCGCGATGGTGGGATGCGTTTTCCATCGCTGCATCTCTTCAAACGGACTCATGTAGGGATTGCGGTAATCTAAACCCAGCACAAACCCGAGCGTGACTTGGTTGTCGGCAAGGTGATAGAGAAAACCGCCGCCAAAGCTGTTGTCTTCGATCGGCCATCCGGAGGTATGAACCACCAACCCTGGTTTTGCCAGTGCTGGGTCAACTTCCCACAATTCTTTGATACCAATAGCAAACGTTTGTGTGTCTTTGCCTTTGTTCAATCCGAACCGCTCGATCAATTGTTTGCCCAAGTGACCGCGTGCGCCTTCGGCAAACAAAGTGTATTTGGCATGCAATTCCATACCGAGTTGGAAATGGTCTGATGGTGTGCCATCTTTTGACAAACCAACATGGCCCGTGGCCACGCCTTTGACCGCGCCAGCGTTGTCATACAACACTTCAGCAGCAGTGAACCCGGGAAATATTTCTACGCCGAGGTTTTCGGCTTGTTGTGCCATCCACTTGACCACATTGCTTAATGACACCACATAACAGCCATGGTTGTGAAAGTTGCGTGGCATCAGCCAAGGCGGTGTGGCGGTATGCCCTGTGGCCGACAACACCAGCAATTCGTCGCCAGTGACCGCTTGGCTCAGTGGCGCCCCCATGGATTGCCAATCTGGAAACAATTCGTTCATGGCACGCGGATCCATGACCGCACCTGACAAGATATGCGCACCCGGCTCCGAGCCTTTTTCAATCACCACCACCGATATCTCTTTGTCGGCTTGAGCGGCCAGTTGTTTGATTCGAATGGCGGCGGCCAGTCCAGCAGGCCCTCCACCAACCACTACCACGTCATATTCCATGGCGTCGCGCGGGCCAAATTGTTCAAGCAAGGAGGAGGGCGTCATAGCGTTGATGCAGTGATGTCAAAGAGCGTCAGATTCTATGCGCAGCGACTCCAAAGGCTTGGTGATAATGCACAAGACCGAAGTCAATGACATCGGCAAACCTCAAACATCCCGTGTTTCCATTTTTCTCAGGAGTTCAACATGTCTTACAGCTTGGATTTGTCGGGACGCGTGGCCTTGGTCACCGGGGCTTCCAGTGGTTTGGGTGCGCAGTTTGCCCGCACCTTAGCCAGCGCTGGTGCGGCCGTGGTATTGGCCAGCAGGCGTGTTGAAATGCTCAAGACCTTGCGTGCCGACATTGAAGCGGAGGGCGGTGATGCACATGTGGTCAGTTTGGATGTGACCAGCCGCAAAAGCATAGACAGCGCGATTGAAACCGCTGAAAAAGACGTTGGCCCCATCGATATTTTGGTTAATAACTCTGGCGTGAGCACCACCCAGCGTTTGGTGGATGTGCGTGAAGAAGATTTCGACTTTGTGTTCAACACCAATGTGAGAGGTGCTTTTTTTGTGGCCCAAGCCGTGGGCACCCGCATGTTGGCCAGATCAAAAGGCTTGGCCCCGGGTACTTTCGCAGGCGGGCGCATCATCAATATCGCTTCGATGGCCGCGCTTCGCGTGTTGCCACAAATCGGCATCTATTGCATGAGCAAAGCCGCCATGGTGCAAATGACCAAAGCCATGGCCTTGGAATGGGGCAAACACGGCATCAATGTGAATGCCATTTGTCCAGGCTATATCGACACCGAAATCAACCACCACCACTGGCAGACCGAGCAAGGCCAAAAACTGGTGAACATGTTGCCGCGTAAACGCGTCGGTCAGCCCAAAGATTTAGACGCTCTGCTGGTGATGTTGGCCAGTCCGCAAAGCCAATTCATCAACGGTGCCGTGATTGCAGCCGACGACGGCTTCGGCGTATGAGGATTGAAATTCCTGAGCATAAAAAATGGGTGTTTGACAAAGTCATTGCCATTCGCTGGGGCGACATGGACGCCATGGGGCATTTGAACAACACGAGTTATTTCCGATTTTTAGAAACGGCACGCATCGATTGGATGACGCAACTCGGTTGCACGCCTTTGCCCACCGGAGAGGGCCCGGTCATCATCAACGCGTTTTGCAATTTTTATAAGCAGTTTGAATACCCGGGGGATGTCTTGATCAAGATGTATGTCAGCGACCCGGGACGCAGCAGTTTTGAATCGTGGGCCACGCTCGAGCGTACCGATATGCCGGGTGTTATCCATGCGGCAGGGGGTGCCACCACTGTGTGGGTGGATTTTCCAGCGCAGAAATCTGTGCCGTTGCCGGCTTGGTTCAAAGACATCATTAGCTGATTAGCCTGTCGATACATACAAAATTGCAAGCAGATAAATAGCTTTTAAGGTATCAATATAACCACGGTAATAGTTCTATATATTTAAATTTCGTATAAGATGAACGCAAGTCAGACAGCAGACAAACAGCGACATCCACATGCGCAAGCAACCCATTCAAAAAAGAGCACAACTCACCATCGAGGCTATTTTTCAAGCCACGGCGCAATTGGTAGAGCGCGAGGGCATGGCCGGTTTGACAACCAACAAAATCGCAGCCAAAGCCGGGTTTTCAGTGGGCACTTTGTACCAATACTTTGCCAGCAAAGACGAAATATTTCGGGCCATGGTGCAATATTCCAGAGCATCGGTTCTCAAAGAGTTAAGCAGCTTTCTATACCGAATTGAAACCAAAACAGATCCTTCAGAGATCGACCCTGAAAAATTTTTCAGGCAATACATCCGGATTTGTATCAAAGGATTTGCCATAGGGGACGAACGCCAGCAAGCGCTCAATCGTTTGTGCTGGTTGGTAGAGACACCCGAAGAAACCACCCAAACCATGAAAACCATGGTGGAGCGCTTGCGCGCTTGCTTTAAATATATTCAGCACCCTTACTTGTCCAGAATGACTTCCATCCGTTGCTATGTGCTCAACCGTTCGTTGATGGGTTGCCTGCGCTGCACGGCGCTAGAACGGGTGGAGATTGAAGATCCCCAAGAATTTGAAGATGCTTTTGTAGAAATGATTTTGGGTCAGTTGCAACTCAATACTGCGGTCCATTAGCGTTTATTTTTTGTCTTTGGGCGTTCTGCCCATGGCATAAAACTCGGCATTGGGCAACATGCCAGAGAAGTTGGCGATTCGGTTGGACATGCCAAAAAATGCGGTGATGCTGGCGATGTCCCAAATATCTTCGTCGTTGAAGCCATGCGCATGCAACGCGGCAAAGTCGTTGTCATCCACCAAATGGCTGTGTTGACAAACCTTCATGGCGAAGTCCAACATGGCGCGTTGTCTGGGAGAGATATCGGCCTTGCGGTAGTTGATAGCCACTTGGTCTGCCACCAATGGTTTTTTTTCATAAATACGCAAGATGGCCCCGTGGGCAATCACACAATACAGGCAGTGGTTGGCCGCACTGGTGGTGGTGACAATCATCTCCCTGTCGCCTTTGGTCAGGTTGGAATCCTCTTTCAGCATCAAGGCATCGTGGTAAGAGAAGAACGCTCGCCATTCGGCAGGGCGACGCGCCAGACTCAAAAACACATTGGGAACAAAACCTGCCTTCTCTTGCACCTCGAGTATTTTTTCAACGATGTCTGAGGGAAGGTCTTTGATATCGGGCGTTGGATAGCGGGTCATGGAGGCTCCTGTTGCAAGCGATTATGCCCAGCCCATCGCCCCAAGCCCCCAAACCCGACCATTAGAATGAATAAATGAATCGCTGGAGAATCGATTGAACAAGCTTTATCCCAGTGCTGCAGCGGCACTCAAAGATGTGGTCAAAGACCACCAAATGCTGGCGGTGGGTGGTTTTGGTTTGTGCGGCATTCCTGAGGCGCTGATTGATGCATTGCGCGACAGTGGAGCCAAACACCTGACCGTGATTTCCAATAACGCAGGCGTTGACGATTTTGGTTTGGGCAAATTGCTGGCCACACGCCAAATCAAAAAAATGATTTCCTCTTATGTCGGCGAGAACAAAGAGTTTGAACGCCAGTATTTGGCAGGTGAGCTCGAATTAGATTTCACACCACAAGGCACCTTGGCAGAAAAACTGCGAGCCGGGGGTGCTGGCATACCTGCTTTTTTCACCAAAACCGGTGTCGGGACCATGGTTGCTGAAGGCAAAGAATTGCGTGAATTTGACGGTGAAACCTATGTCATGGAACGTGCATTGGTACCCGATATATCGTTGGTCAAAGCCCATGTGGCAGACAAAGCGGGGAATTTGCAATTTCGTTTGACGGCTCGCAATTTCAACCCCGCTGTTGCCATGGCGGGTAAGTTGTGTATTGTGGAAGTCGAGCATGTGGTGGAAGTGGGTGAATTGCAGCCAGACAGCATCCACTTGCCGGGCATTTATGTACACCGCATCGTGCACAACCCACACCCTGAAAAACGCATTGAGAAACGCACCGTCACAGAGAAAGCAGGAGTCTGACCATGCCTTGGACCCAAGACCAAATGGCAGCCCGTGCTGCCCACGAATTACAAGACGGTTTCTATGTCAATTTGGGCATTGGCATTCCCACTTTGGTTGCCAACCATGTCCCTTCCAACATCGAAGTGTGGTTGCAGTCTGAAAATGGCATGTTGGGCATTGGGCCTTTTCCGACAGAAGATCATGTCGATGCAGACTTGATCAATGCCGGCAAACAAACCGTCACCACGCTTGCCGGTACATCGATATTTGGCAGCCATGACAGTTTCGCCATGATCCGTGGTGGAAAAATCAACTTGTCTATTTTGGGCGCCATGCAAGTCAGCGCCGCTGGCGATCTGGCCAATTGGATGATTCCCGGCAAGATGGTCAAAGGCATGGGCGGGGCCATGGATTTGGTGGCGGGTGTCAAACGTGTCATCGTGTTGATGGAGCATGTGGCCCGCAAAAAAGACGGCGGTGAAGATTTGAAAATATTGCCAGCTTGCACCTTGCCCTTGACAGGCGTCGGGGTGGTCGACCGCATCATCACCGATCTCGGTGTGATGGATGTAACACCGCAAGGGCTGAAACTGGTTGAGCTGGCCGACGGCGTCAGTCGCGACCATATTCAAAGCAAAACCGGTGTCGCGCTGATCGATTAATGGTTTGCGGTTGTCGCGGTTTCCATCATGGAACCCAAGGCGCCGAAATAGAGGCTGGCTTGCTCGGTTGGGCGCAAATACTTGGTGCGCCTGTTTTCACCTTCGAAATAGGTTTCCACCAACCCTTGTACGCGCAGCAAATCTATTTTTCGGTGCAGCGTGGCAGGAGAAGCAATGCTGTTGAGCCCCATCGCATCGCTGATGGTCATGTGATGCCCTAAAAAATGCTTGACAGCAATGATTTCCAAAAGCCGTTTGGCATCTGGGTCCAGCGCCGGCAGTTCCCCTTTGGCTTCCTGGGTTTGGATCAAATGGAGAAATTTAAGATATGTTTTCTGATTACGCATAGAAATTAAATCGAAAATTATTAATGTTTTGAATACTATCTCAATATATCTCCGATGCATAGGTATTTCATCTCCAAATACTCAGTCATTCCGTGGCGGGAACCTTCTCGCCCCAAGCCGGATTGCTTCACTCCGCCAAACGGCACGTGTTCGGTGGCCAAAATGCCCACATTGACACCCACCATGCCGTATTCCAAGGCCTCGCCGACCCGGTAGATGCGGCCTATGTCGCGGGTGTAGAAATAACTGGCCAGGCCAAACTCGGTGTGGTTGGCCGCGGCAATCGCCTCTGCTTCGGTCTCGAATTTGAAAATCGGCGCAAACGGACCGAAGGTTTCCTCGCGTGCGCACAGCATGTCGGCGGTGGCGTCTGCCACCAGCGTGGGTTCAAAAAATTGCCCGTGCAAGGCCTTGCCGCCCGTCAGTACCCGCCCGCCTTTGGCCACAGCATCGGCCACATGCGCTTGGACTTTTTGCAATGCGGCGGGTTCAATCAACGGACCTTGCGACACGCCCTCTTCAAAACCGTTGCCAGTTTTGAGCGTTTTGACTTTGGCGGTGAATTTGGCAACGAACGCTTCGTAGACGCCAGCTTGCACATAAAAACGGTTGGAACAAACACATGTCTGGCCTGCGTTGCGGTATTTGCTGAGCATGGCACCCTCGACTGCGGAGTCGATATCGGCATCGTCGAACACGATGAATGGCGCATTGCCGCCCAACTCCAGAGCCAGTTTTTTCACGGTGGGTGCAGATTGCGCCATCAAAATCCGACCCACCTCGGTGGAGCCGGTGAAACTGATATGCCGTACCGTGTCGCTGGCGCAAAAAACCTGGCCCATCGCTATGCTGTTGGCGCTGTCAGCGCTCAGTATGTTGATCACGCCTGCGGGAATGCCTGCACGCACCGCCAGTTCTGCGGCAGCCAAGGCGGTCAACGGGGTGAGTTCAGCCGGTTTGATCACCACTGGGCAACCGGCGGCCAAGGCGGGTGCGACTTTGCGCGTGATCATGGCCAAGGGGAAATTCCACGGGGTGATGGCTGCGCAAACACCAATCGGCTGGTTGATCACCATCAGCCGGCGGTTGTTGTCGAACTGCGGCAGCGTTTCACCGTTGACCCGTTTGGCTTCTTCTGCGTACCACTCGACAAAGCTCGCGCCATAAGCGATTTCACCTTTGGCTTCGGCATAGGGTTTGCCTTGTTCGGCAGTCAGGATACGAGCCAAATCATCCACATGGGCCATGAGCAAGTCGAACCAGCGTCGCAACAACTGACTGCGTTCTTTGGCGGTTTTTTGGCGCCAAGCTGGCCATGCCGCATCGGCGGCGGCCACGGCTTGTTCTGCTTCCTTGGCGCCCAAGTTGGCGACTTGCGCCAGCAAGTTGCCGGTGCTGGGGTCGTGGACATCGAAACGGCTCGAGCCTGCGACCCATTGCCCATTGACCAATGCATCAGTTTTGAGAAGGCTGGGATCTTTCAGCAATGAAAGCGGAGAAGTGGGCGAGCCGGTCTGGTGTTGCATGGGTCACTTTCGCGAAAAAAGATGGATCAGAAATTATGCGCTTTGACTGTGGGGCGCATTTTCTACCAGCCGTTGTCCCAAGCCCACGGTGGATGGGCTATGGTGCAAGTGGGTGCAAACCTATAATCGAATGGCTTTGCCCAGCCTATGGCGCCATCGCTTTGTCGAGCGTTGATGGCCCTTCAATTTCTGTCTTACCTACTTTTCATCACCATGAGCGCAGCACCATCTCCTTTGTCCAAGTTGTCCGTGGCCGACATCCGTAAAACTTTTTTGGATTTTTTTGCGGCCAAAGGACACACCGTTGTGGCGTCGAGTCCGCTGGTGCCGGGTAACGACCCGACGTTGATGTTCACCAATTCAGGCATGGTGCAATTCAAAGATGTGTTTTTGGGCGAAGACAAACGCTCTTATGTGCGCGCGGCTTCTGTGCAAGCCTGTTTGCGTGCCGGTGGCAAACACAACGATTTGGAGAACGTGGGCTACACAGCCCGACACCACACTTTTTTTGAAATGATGGGCAACTGGTCGTTTGGCGACTACTTCAAGCGCGACAGTTTGAAATGGGGCTGGGAATTGCTCACCCAGGTGTACCAATTGCCGCCCGAGCGATTGATGGTGACGGTTTATATCGACGACGATGAAGCCTACGACATCTGGCACAAAGAAATTGGCTTACCCGCCGACCGTATCGTGCGCATCGGCGACAACAAGGGCAAAAAATATGCGTCTGACAATTTTTGGATGATGGCCGATACCGGCCCTTGCGGTCCGTGCTCGGAAATTTTTTACGACCACGGAGCGCATATTCCCGGCGGGCCTCCCGGAAGTCCGGAGGAAGACGGCGACCGGTTCATCGAAATTTGGAACCATGTGTTCATGCAGTTCGACATGCAGCCCGATGGCAGCTTGAAGAAATTGCCCGCACCTTGTGTAGACACGGGCATGGGGTTGGAACGGCTGGCCGCCATCTTGCAGCATGTGCACAGCAATTACGAAATCGATTTGTTCGATGCGTTGATCCGCGCAGCCGCCCGCGAAACCGGCTGCACCGACATGCACAACAGTTCTTTGCGCGTGATCGCCGACCACATCCGAGCCACCGCATTTTTGGTCAGTGACGGCGTCATTCCTGGCAGCGAAGGCCGTGGTTATGTGCAACGGCGCATCATTCGCCGCGCGATTCGCCACGGCTACAAATTGGGCCAGAAAAAACCCTTCTTTCACAAACTCGTGCCTGATTTGGTGAAGGTCATGGGCGACGCTTATCCCAACTTGGCCAAGCAAGCCGGCAGCATCACAGACGCTTTGAAAACCGAAGAACAGCGTTTTTATGAAACCTTGGAAGTTGGCATGCACATCTTGGACACATCGCTTGGCGACAACGCCAAAGTGCTCTCGGGTGAGGTGGCGTTCAAGTTGCACGACACCTACGGTTTTCCGCTTGATCTGACGCAAGATGTTTGCAGAGAGCGAGGCGTCACTGTCGATGTCGAGGAATTCGACCTCGCCATGGAAAAACAAAAATCCCAAGCCCGCGCCGCCGGTAAATTCAAAATGGACAGGGCGTTGGAATACACCGGACCAGGCAACGAATTTGTGGGCTATGAACATCTACAAACATCAGCCACGGTCACTGCTTTGTATGTGGACGGCGTGGCGGTCAACGACATGCAAGCGGGCCAAGTCGGTGTGGTGGTGTTGGACCACACACCGTTTTATGCGGAAAGCGGCGGTCAAGTGGGTGACCAAGGTTGGCTGGTGGCGGGCGAGTCCAGCCAGGCGACACGTTTTGATGTTGAAGACACGTTGAAGATCAAGGCTGATGTGTTTGGTCACCATGGCCAGTTGTCGCAAGGCAAGATACAAGTTGGCGATAACTTGCAAGCCAGGGTGAACCAGCCGTTACGTGCGGCCACCGTGCGCAACCATTCCGCCACGCATTTGATGCACAAAGCCTTGCGAGAAGTGCTCGGCGCGCATGTTCAACAAAAAGGCAGCTTGGTCAACAGCGAGCGCACCCGGTTTGACTTTGCCCATACCGGCCCCATCACCGATGCACAAATTCGCGAGATCGAGCAACGCGTGAACCAAGAAATTTTGACCAACCAAGCCACGCAGGCGAGATGGATGGACATTGAGTCAGCGCAAAAAACGGGCGCCATGATGTTGTTCGGGGAGAAATACGGCGACACGGTGCGGGTGCTGGATATCGGCAGCAGTCGCGAATTGTGCGGCGGCACCCATGTTCACAGCACGGGCGATATTGGCTTGTTCAAAGTGGTGGCGCAAAGCGGCGTGGCCGCCGGTGTACGTCGGATTGAGGCCGTCACGGGCGAGCACGCTCTGGCCTATGTGCAAGCCATGGAAGACACCGTCAACCAGGCCTGTGCTTCACTCAAAGCCACGCCTGTGGAGTTGAACCACCGCTTGGCGCAGTTGATCGAACAAGTGCGTGGCTTAGAAAAAGAGATGAGCGCACTCAAGGGCAAGTTGGCTTCATCTCAAGGTGATGATTTGCTGGCGCGTGCCGTCGATGTCAAAGGCGTGAAATTGCTGGCTGCGGTATTGCCTGGCGCAGACGCCAAGGCCTTGCGTGACACCTTGGACCAATTGAAAAACAAGCTCAAAACCGCCGTGGTGGTGCTGGCCAGCGTGGATGGCGACAAAGTGCAATTGGCTGCAGGCGTGACCAACGACAGGCTCACCCAAGTCAAGGCGGGTGAGTTGGTGAATTTTGTGGCCCAACAAGTGGGTGGCAAGGGCGGCGGCAAACCGGACATGGCCATGGCAGGGGGTACCCAGCCCGCAGGATTGGACCAGGCCTTGGCCAGCGTGCAAGCCTGGGTGAATGAGCGCTTGTAAACATCTGGCAGGTGGCGCTCAAGCTCCTGTTGTTTGCACAGCCATGTGCAACTGACGCTGGCTGCACCAGTCGCGCAACTGACCTGTCACCGGATCAGTGAAGCGAATCCGCTTGGCCAGCAATTGCAAGGGTGACCCAAAGTCCTCGGCCTCATGCGGCACTCTTTTGACGGTTGGATAAAACTGGTCACCCACGATAGGTATGCCCAGCGACAGCATATGCAGACGCAACTGATGGCGTCGGCCGGTCACCGGTTCGAGTTGGTACAACGCCATGTGTTGCATACGCCGCAAGAGTGAAATACGCGTCTCGCTGTTGGGCTCGCCGGCTACTTCGCAAGACAGAAAAAACCGGGCGTCTTCTTGCAGTCGACTTCTATACACCCGAGGTGTTGTCAAGCTTTCTTGGTAAGGTGCCACGGCCTCATACCATTTCTTCACTTGACGCTGTCTGAACAATGCGTGGTAGCGCCCGCGCTCAGCGGGTTGTTTGCTGAACACCACCACGCCAGCCGTTTCGCGGTCGAGCCGGTGTAGGGGGGTCAGTGTGTCGCAACCGCTGTGGCGCTTGAGTTGCACCAACACACTGCTTTGTACATAAGAACCGCTTGGCGTGACGGGCACGAAATGCGGTTTGTCAGCCACGAGCAGATGTTCATCTTCAAACAACACCGGGACTTCAGGTGGTAACCTGGTTTCGCTCACCACGTGGCGGTAATAAAAAATGGTTTGGTGCGCTTGATATGGCGTGTGTGGGTGAACAGCACCGCCATGTTGGTTCAGCACTTTGTTTTGCGCCATGCGCTCTTGCCATTGCAGCCTGTCGACATGGGGAAACCGTTCGCACAAAAAATCTATGACCGTCAGCCAAGGTCCTGCGGGCAAGGCGACGCGAGAGGCACTCACCCCGTCTAGCACTGGCAATAAACGGTTCGACATGGCCATGCGCATAGGAAGGTGTGACGGTCAAGCGCGGTGAAACACCAAGTCCCACACCCCATGCCCGAGCTTGAGGCCACGGTTTTCAAATTTGGTCAATGGCCGGTAGTCGGGCTGGTCTGCAAAACCATCCGAGCGAACGCTGCTGTTGCGCAACAACGGTTCTGCTTGCAGCACTTGCAACATATGCTGGGCATAAGGTTCCCAGTCGGTGGCGCAATGCACATAACCACCGGGTTTGAGACGTTGCGCCAACTGTTGCACAAAAGGTGTTTGTACCAAGCGCCGTTTGTGGTGACGCAGTTTGTGCCATGGATCGGGAAAAAATATGTGAACACCATCCAAACTGTTTACAGGGAGCATGTGCTCCAGTACCTCAACCGCGTCATGTTGAAGTATGCGGATGTTGTTGATGCTGGCTTCGCCCATGCGCTTGAGCAACGCCCCCACGCCGGGTTCATGCACCTCGCAGCATAAAAAATTGTCATCGGGACGGACAAGTGCAATTTGGGCGGTGGCGTCGCCCATGCCAAAGCCGATTTCCAAAATCAAGGGCGCGATCCGCCCAAATGCTTGCTCTGCGGAAAAAACACCGTGTTGAAACGGCAAAACAAACCGCGGCCCGAGTTCGGCCAAGGCTTTGGCTTGTCCGCCCGTGGTTCTGCCCGCACGGGTGACAAAGCTTTTGATGGTTTTGGGATGCGCAATATGTGCGGGTGTTTGGCTGTTCATCACGGGTCGAAAAAATAGGGGTTGATTGTGCCTGTGCCCACCACGACTCAGGCGGTTATTACCCATCGGTCACGCCATTGCTTCACCCATTCGGCCAGCGCTTGGGCGCATGTCGCGGCTTGAGAGGGTTGTAGTTGCAAGACCTTGGCAGCGGATTGCAAGCCGGCCAATGCCTGTGCGGGCGTGCCAACTTCCACAGCCCGCACGCCATTTTGTTTTGACAGCTTTGTCCCGTCTGAGGCCAACACCAGCGGGGTGTGCAAGTAAGTGGGCTGGGGCAATCCCAATGCTTGCTGCAACAGACATTGTCTGGGCGTGTTGTCGGCCAAGTCTTCTCCGCGCACCACATGCGTGATGGCTTGCGCGGCATCGTCAACCACCACAGCCAATTGATACGCCCACAAACCATCACGTCGCCACAGCACAAAGTCACCGACACAGGCCGCGACATTTTGCGTTTGGTCACCCAGTCGTCTGTCATGCCACGCCCATGCGGTTTCATCAACTTTAAAACGCATTGACATACCTGCGCGAAAAGGCAAAGACAAACCGCGACAACTGCCCGGGTAGGGCCTGTCTTGGTGACGTTCACTGGCAATGCCTTGCGCCAGCCACGCTTTGGCAATGGCGGTTCTTGAGCACTGGCAGGCATAGACCGCTTGCAGTGCTGTCAATTTGTCCAACGCATCTTGGTAAAGGCTTGACCGCTGCGATTGCCACACCACCGTCTCTTCACTGTGCAGCCCGCAAGCAGCGAGCTGTGCCAATTGGTGAAGCGCTGCATCGACTGAGCAACGTGGTCCATCGACGTCTTCGATGCGCACCAACCATGCGCCTTGGTGCGCTTTGGCGTCCAGCCAACTGGCCAATGCAGCCACCAAAGAACCGGCATGCAGCGGCCCAGTGGG